>ODAI012529007.1_pt1 | contig 41318 bp, 37 predicted proteins | sample 1539321 | NCBI WGS metagenome assembly ODAI01 (sample SAMN02144231, study PRJEB22623) | gut metagenome | biome: sheep rumen | host: Ovis aries | place: New Zealand
TCGCTGATTCCGTATTCACCAGTGAGCATGGAAGTGATTGTAAGAACAGAATCCGTGTCATAGGTAAGGGCTTCGCAAAGGTGGGCAGTTGTAATGCCGATTGCATAGTTTGTGCAGTGCTTTGCAGCAATGATGATTCCACCGGACTTTCTGATGTAGTCTTCTACATTGTTGTGGTCAAATTCTGGAAGCTTTCCAGCCTCGTAAGAAGCAGCGTACTTGTCTACAGGGATGCAGCCAATGTTTGCAAGTGACCACGGTACAAAAGAAGAGTCTCCGTGCTCACCGAATACGTAGCCGTGAACATTCTCCTGTGCAACCTTGTAGGTCTCTGCAATGCGTGCGCGGAAACGTGCTGTGTCAAGCATAGTTCCCGTACCAAAGATGTGGTTTGCAGGAATACCGGAAGTCTTTACAAACTGGTAAGTAAGGATGTCTACTGGGTTTGCAACAATTACATAAAGTGCGTCTGGAGCAACCTTTGTAATTTCCTTAATAACAGACTTTGTAATGTTAACGTTTGTCTGGGCAAGGTCAAGGCGTGTCTGACCAGGCTTTCTGGCAACACCTGAAGTAAGAATAACGATGTCTGAATTCTTTGCATCTGCATATTCACCGTCATGCACATAAACCGGACCAATGAATGGTGTACCCTGGCGGATATCCATTGCTTCACCCATGGCCTTGTCCTTAACAACGTCAATAAGTACAATTTCTGATGCGAGTTCCTTTACCGTAAGCGCAAAAGCTACAGTTGAACCAACCTGACCGGCACCGATGATGGTGATTTTATTAGTGTTTGCCATACAAATCTCCTGATAGTAGCAGCACGAGGCCTCTCCGCTACCTCAATTTATTTTTCAGCCGCATGACCGTTTATTCCGGACACACCTACTGCATTTTCTTAGAAAACATTATAACTGTAATATAAAAATTTGTTAAGTCTTTTTTTTCATAAAAAGGGTGAATTTCTTTCATATTTAGTGTTTTTTTTTAGTTACTGTGATATTTTTTACACTGTGCATTTTGCAGTGTGAATATTTTCACAGTATAAAAGTTTGCAAAAGCAATACTGCTACAGCAAAAAGAGCCTACCCCCGATTGTAAGGGCCCGCGAAAGCGGGTTGCGAACCCGGGGCGAAGCTTCGGGTGAGTAATGGAGCGGGAAGGGACCCGCGGAACCCTGAAAAGCGGGTTAGCAAAAAAAATACGGTCCAGAAGAAGAAATCAACGCACCCCGCAGCAAGCTACGGGGTATGAGTTTCTCATAAAACGAATCCCCCTGTATCAAAACATCCTTACGCGAATCAACGAGGTGTGCGTTGTTCTTAAAAGGTATTGCAGTCAGGGTTGAATACCCTTATTCCGCCCCAACGGGCGGGGTATTCAACCCTTCCGCGCGAATAAAAAAAGAGAGTTCGCTTCAAACCAGTGCCGCCGGTAAAGGCAAGACAACTGGACGACCTCTCTATTCATTTATAATACTTAAGATTGTACTTTCTCCAGTAGTCCATGTTCTGCGGTGGAACTATGTACTGCTTAAAATCCGTAAGAACTTTGGGGCTAACGCGCTCAAGACCGTTGTTAAGGTGCATCCCTATAAGGTTGGGGACCACCTTCCTGTTCCTGGACTTTATTGCCTCCACAATGCGAGTGTGGTCTTCCAAAGTCTTGGCATAGTTCTTTGTGGCGGTAAAATCCAGCATCCTGAACCTTTGGTACTGAATCTTCTGGTCTTCTATGATGTTCCAGACGGAAAGGCAGTGGCCTCCCGTAAACCAAATCTTGTGAAGCTCGTTGTCCAGCTCGTAGAATTTGTTGTGGTCCACGTTTTTTTCACTGGCAAGAATCTTTTCCAGGCGCAGGTTGTGCTCAAGCTTTTCTATCTCAAAACCGTCGGGGCGGGAATTTATGTAGTCGCGTATAACGCTGCTTTCCACAAGAATCCTCATGTGGACAATCTCGTAAATCTGGTCAATGTTAAGTAGGGTGGCATAAATTCCGTAGTAGGGGCGGATGTCCACAAGACCAATGTCGCTAAGGCGCTTTAGGGCAGTGCGGACAGGTGGCCTTGTAACCGAAAACCTCTTGCATACAAGCGTCTCGTGAATCTCTTCCCCGGGCTTTATGGTAAGGTCCAGCAGTTCCTTCTTGAGAGTTTCAAAAATAATCGTCCCCTGGTCCGAATGGGCGGAAAAATTTTCTTCCATAAATTGAGTATACACAAAAAGCAAAAACAAGTTAAGCACTTTTATAGGCTGTCAAATTCTTTTCTGGGCGGCAAGGCCTATTCATTGCAATCATGCATTTAGATAACACCTTGCCATTTTTTAAGAACAAGCAGCGCCATGGATGGCGCGTCATTTGTTTGCGTAAAAAACTTGCGGGTTTTTGACAGAAAAACCGGCCTTAAAAATGGCAAGGAGGCCATCTTTAAGGGGCTTTCCGTGGCTTGCCCGCCTTACGGCGCGCGGTCCTTCGGACACCTTCGGTCCACTCCAATCCCTGCCGCGCTTTTTTATGCTAAGCTAAAAACCACTGATTAATAGCATCGTGTCATTGCCGGGCTCGACCCGGCAATCCATAAATATCAATAATGCAAACAAATAGATTATCGGGTCTTTTGCAACGAAGTTTCCAGCGAGCCCGATAATGACATTGTTCTGGATTAATCAGCGTTTCCCTAAAAACCAATCCAGGTGTTGTCGCGTTCAATACTGTCGGAAATAGCCTTTAAAGTTGTAGATGTTCCTTTGTATTTTTTGTTGTTAACTGTTGGTTCTATTCCCCATCCTTCAAATTCCAGATTAAACGTATCAATTTCAAAATTGCCACTTTTTCTGAAGGTGTTTTCTTTTATTTCCACATTGTCGCATTTTGCAAGGTTTACCATGCTGCCTGCGTCACGGGTTGCAGTACAAGTGTTTTCAGTAAAACGGACATTCTTTACTAAGCCTCTGTCTTCTTCCCAGCCACCGCATGCAAAGAAAACTTTTTGGCAGTCAACTATTTCGTTGCCACTTATGGTAATATCATTTGCAGGATATGTATTTCCCAGTTTTTCTTCTGCACCACATTCAATTCCGCCCATGCAGTTTGCAACCTTGTTGTTTAGAATCTGTATGTGCTGACCACCGTCCGCATAGATTCCGTAGCAGTCGTCACCGTAGGTGTCTTCCGTGCTTTCGTTTGCGACTGTGTTGTGGGCAATGTAGGCATATCGCGTAAAGCCCTTGGACAAGTCGTCACAGTTACCGTAGTTTCCGCCAACGTCTATGCCTATGTTTTCCGTGCCATCAATATAGTTGTCTATTATGCTTACGTACTGGCAGTTTTCCGTAAGGGAAATGCATTCACTCCAGCCTGTCGCCATGTTGGTACACGTGTTTTTGTAAATCAGAATACTGCTTATAGGCTTTGCGCCTTTCGTCCCGTAGCCAATTATAGCATTTGCTGTATACTGGAGATCTTCATTGTACTTTGACTCTTTTGTAACGTGGCTTGCAGTCTTTATGTTGGTAAACTTGCAGTTTGCAATAGTGATATGGTTTGCTCCGTTTGCAAGTTCTATTCCCTTTCCTCCATTTTTCACTTTTAAATTTGAAAAGACAAGTCCATCTATCATAATGTAGGAGCCGTTTATATACATAAGTGCATAATCACTTTTTTGTGCGTTCGTAAAGCCTGAAATGACTGCCTCTCCTCTGTGCTGAGCTTTGATTGTGATAAAGGCTGAAGCATTGCCACTTTTAGAAAGTTCTACGGCATTGTCACTGTCTTCGTCTCTTGCATCTTCTGTTGAAGCCATATAGGTTCCGTCCATAACGATAAGGGTATCGCCGGCGAACATTTCTTCAAGCGCTTTGCTAAAAGTCTTAAAAGGCTTCTGCTGAGTCCCATCGTTTTTATCATCATCGCCAGTTGGGGAAATGTAATATGTAGTTCCGTTAGACGGCAGTGTAGAGCCAGATATGACCTTCTGAATCATGTTTGTATAGTTATCATCCTCAAAGTAGGCACTGTGGTTGCTCCTGAATGAATTGAATTCGGAAGAGCTTAATGCACTTGCGCGGGAAGTTTCATAGCGGTCAGAGTCGTCCCCATCACCTGCACCGCAAGCAAAAAATAAAGGAACAGAGATGGCTATTGCAAATGTAAATATTTTACGGATTGTTTTGTTGTATTTGCTGAAAAACATCTTTTTTCTCTCCTTAAAAAAGAAGTATTTTTGTGGATTCTACAAAACAGAATATTTTGTGTCAACATTTTAAATTTTACTAAAATTCTGTAAAAATTTCAGTTTGCAGAGAGGAAAAAGCATCCATGCATAGGCATCCTAGCCGGGATTGGAAGGGACCGCAAGGTGTGCTAGCACCGCGCCCGCAAGGGGGCAAGCCCTGAAAAGCCCGTTCTAAAATAAATCCCGAAGGGGCAGTGGGCTTTTGAGCGTGCTCCAGAAAAAAAGAAAAATTCTAAAAAATAAATTTGACTTTATGAATGAGCGGCTTTATAATAGAAACATAATATAACCCCTTGGGAGGCCAAAATTGGCAAAGGTAGAACTTAAGGGTATTGGCAAGATTTATGAAGGCAACGTGCGTGCCGTTCAGAATGCCAATATCACTATCGAGGACAAGGAATTCTGCGTATTCGTAGGTCCTTCCGGCTGCGGAAAGTCAACGACTCTCCGTATGGTAGCAGGTTTGGAAGATATTTCCGAAGGCGAACTCTATATCGACGGCGAGTTGATGAACGATGTTCCGCCAAAAGACAGAAATATCGCTATGGTATTCCAGAATTATGCTTTGTATCCGCACATGTCCGTCTACGACAACATGGCTTTCGGTCTTAAAATCCGCAAGATGGATAAGGCAGAAATCCAGCGCCGCGTAGAAGAGGCTGCAAAGATTCTTGGTTTGTCCATTTACTTGGACCGCAAACCAAAGGCTCTTTCCGGTGGTCAGCGCCAGCGTGTTGCAGTAGGTCGCGCAATCGTACGCAACCCCAAAGTATTCTTGTTCGACGAACCGCTGTCCAACTTGGACGCAAAACTCCGCGTTACAATGCGTGGTGAAATCTCTGCCTTGCACCAGAGACTTCAGGCTACAATGATTTATGTTACCCACGACCAGATCGAAGCTATGACGATGGGTACAAAGATTGTTGTAATGAAAGACGGTCACGTACAGCAGATTGGTGAACCTCTCTACTTGTACAACCACCCGATCAACAAATTTGTTGCAGGATTCATCGGTTCACCGCCAATGAACTTTATGACTGTAACAATCAAGAAAGTTGGTGACAAGATTGTTGCTGACGAGGGAACTTTTGAGCTTACCCCAACTGAAGAGCAGCAGGCAGCCCTTAAGAATTACGTCGGAAAGCAGGTATACTTCGGTATCCGCCCAGAAGACCTTACTTATCAGGCAACACCAGCTGCAGAAAACAACATGCAGATGAAGGTAGTTAACAAGGAACCTCTCGGTGCAGAAACACACTTGTTCTTGCAGTCAAAAGATCAGAGCATTGTTGCTCGTGTTCAGGCTTCAGCAAAGGAATCATTCAAACTTGGAGAAACTGTAAACTTCAAGCCGGATATTACCCGTTGCAAGTTCTTTGTAAAGAACCCGGAAGACCTTGACGAAGAGCTCAACATCTGCGAAAAGATTGACGCTCCTTGGCTCAAGAATCCGCTTACAGGTGCAGTTGGTTACGACAAGGTACAACACTAAGTGTTGCTAGCACTAATCTGCATGAACTAAGCTGGCAATCCAACGCCATGCACTAAAGCAAAGCCGCCTTGGTTTTTACCGGGGCGGTTTTTTTGTTGTTTTTGCAGTGCAAAGCTTCATCTGTTTAGAGGTGCGTGTGTGCGTAGTAGTGGAGGTGGGGAGGGCATTATAGGCACAAATAAAAAAAGCAGGAAAACCGTTTGCGGTAATCCTGCCTGATTGCACTGTTTTGATTAATTAGTACTTCTTGTCTGCGTAGCCAATCCAGCCTTCGTTTTCTATGAGGGCCTTTTCAAAGCCTTCCAGCTTGAAGGGGTAGCTTTTGCTCAGGGAACCGGCAATGAGCTTTACCTTCCACGTACCGTCTTCTTTCTGTTCAATCTTGCACTGACAGTCTTTGTCTGCAAAAGTACGGAACATGTCGTCTATGTCCTTTTTGCTCATGTCAAGCGCAAGGAGTCCGCAGTTGTACATGTTCTGCCTGAAGATGCGCGCAAAGTTCACCGCTATTACGCAGTAAATTCCGTTCACTTCAAGTGCCCACGGGGCATGCTCACGGCTTGAACCGCAGCCAAAGTTTTCACGTGTAATGATAACTTTTTTGCCTGCAACGTCACGCTTTGGATTAAAGCCGTCTAGCTTTAAGTCTTCCAACAGGTACGGCTGAAGCGCCTGCTTGGTGTTTTCCGTAAGATACTTTGCCGGAATGATTTCATCAGTGTTGATGTCCGAACGGTCCAAAAAGAGAACGTCTCCGCCAAACTGTTTCATTGCTTTCCTCTTGATTTCTTCTGTTTTTTTTTGCGGAAGAAAAAACCTCCGCCCATTTCTATTCTAATGCAAGATTTGCCTCTTGTCATTAGAAATTATTGTTATGTTACACTCGGAAGAAGTGCACCATGGAAAGATGCAATCCTTCTTTGGCTCTTCCTTAGCCCTTGTAAAGCTCGGAATTTGTGATTGTTCCTGCTATTGCAGTTGCTGCTGCCGTTGCAGGGCTCATCAAGTGAACCATACCGCCTTTTCCCATGCGTCCGTTAAAGTTGCGGTTTGTTGTGGAAGCGCAAACTTCGCCCTCTGCAAGTACGCCGTTGCTCATGCCAAGACAAGCACCGCAGGTTGGGTTTGTTACGCAGAAGCCAGCGTCCATAAAGATGCCCAAAAGGCCTTCGTCCATAGCATCCTTGTAGATTTTTGGTGTAGCAGGGGAAACAATTCCCCTTACGCCTGCCGCAAGGTGGTGTCCCTTAAGGATTTGTGCTGCAACGCGCAAATCGCTCAGGCGACCGTTTGTGCAGCTTCCAATATAAACCTGGTCAACCTTTGTTCCCTTCATTTCGGAAACTTTCTTAATCTGGTCTGGCTTGTAGTTGATTGTGCAGACAGGCTCCAGGTTGGAAAGGTCAAAGGTGTAGACTTTTTCGTAAGTTGCATCTTCGTCGTCAACCCACTTGCTGTATTCCTTGAGAGCCTCTTCCTTTGATGCAAATTCATCCTTGATGAATGGCCACAGGTATTCAACAGTCGTCATGTCTGGGAAGCAAATGCCGCTTGTGGCACCGGCTTCAACCGCCATGTTGCAGATTGTCATCCTTTCTTCCATGCTGAATTTGTCTACTACCGGGCCTGTAAATTCAGCAACGCAGTTTGTTGCTCCGTTTACGCCAATCTCTCCGATAAGGAAAAGAATTACGTCCTTTGCGTATACGCCAGGCTTTAATGTGCCGTTCAAAACGAACTTGAGTGCCTTTGGCTCGCGGAAAGAGCATACTCCCTTCAAGATTCCAACTTCAAGGTCTGTGGTTCCAACGCCTGCTGCAAAAGCACCGAATGCTCCGTGTGTGCAAGTGTGGCTGTCTCCCATGATTACTGTGTAACCGGGGCGGACATATCCTTTTTCCGGGAAGATTGCGTGGCATACGCCGTTAGCGCCAATGTCAAAAAAGTCCTTGATGTTGTTGCGGCCAGCCCAGTCGCGGAGGATTTTTTCCTGCATTGCGCACTTTGAATCCTTTGCTGGTGTTACGTGGTCAATTACCGCCTTGATTTTTGTCGGGTCAAAAACACGGTCCTTGCCGCGCTCAATAAGGTCGTTGATTGCGATGGGTGTTGTAATTTCATGGCAGAAAACCCTGTCAAGCTTTAAGATGTTGGTGCCTTCAAAAGGCTTGTCAACCAAATGGGCTTCAAAAATTTTCTGAGCGATTGTCTTTCCCATATTCATACCTCTGATTGAATTTTACTTTTACTAAAGTATATTCAGTATTGTTAAATATTTCAAGTGGTCGGAGAAAAAATCCATGAGAATCAGCTTACCACGTTCTGGGGCTTTCCTTCTATAAAACAGCGCAGGTTTTCTATGACTATGTTTAGAAGCCTCTGCCTTGTTTCTGTAGCTGCCCAAGCGATGTGGGGAGTTATAAGGCAGTTCTTTGCGCCAAGAAGGGGATTGTCCTTTGCCATGGGCTCTTCGCTAACCGTGTCTGCGGCATATCCAGCAATTCTTCCGGAATCCAGGGCTTTTCGCATGTCAACTTCGTTTACAAAGCCGCCTCTTGCCGTATTGATTAAGTAGGCTGTGGGCTTCATTAAGGCAATGGTTTCCTTGTTGATTATACCCTTTGTTTTTTCCGTAAGAGGTGCGTGGAGCGAAAGAATATCGGATTCCTTAAGGAGTGTCTCAAAGTCTACAGGATGCTCTATCTCTGCCTTTGGGGTTCTTGTGCATGCAATTACCTTCATCCCAAAGGCCTTTCCTATGGCAGCTACACGGCTTCCTATGTGCCCGTAGCCAAAAATGCCTAATGTCTTGCCTTCAAGTTCTGTAAGCGGGGCCTTCCAGTAGCAAAAGTTTGGAGCCTTGCACCAGTCTCCGGCCATAACGCTGTCTGAGTGCATTTTTGTGTGGCATGCAAATTCCGTGATGAATGCAAATGTAAGCTGGGCAACACCCGCAGTGGAATAAGAGGGCACGTTTGTTACCGTAACTCCGTGGCGGCGGCAGGCTTCCATGTCTATTACATTGTATCCTGTAGCCTGAACACCGATGTAGCGCAGTGAAGGGCAGGCAGCAAGGACGCTTTCAGTTATGTTGATTTTATTAAGCAAAATGGCGTCACTGTCCGCAATGCGTTCGATTACAAGTTCACTTGGAGTGCGGTCGTAAACCTTAAGCTTGCCAAATTCTTCCAATGGCTTCCAGGAAAGGTCGCCCGGGTTGAGTGCGTGTCCATCTAATATTGTAATTTTCATATTTATTTAATCTTAAATTATTTAACCTACAACCGTTACGCCAACAGAACCGATGGCAGCGTTGATAGCATCTTCAATACCAGCTGTAGCTTCGTCAAAGTCTACGCAAACCTGGCATTTCATTGCGCTGGAAACAACATTTGTAACACCTGCAACGGCTTTTACCGCTGCGTCAACTTTTCCGGCTGCTGCATCATCATCCATTCCGACAACATATATCTTCTTCTGCATGGCTAACTCCTACTTGTTTTTTTATTATAATGGGTAGAGGTAAAATATGCAATATGAAAAATGGAATAATTTCAAAAGGGTTACAAATTTTGCTAATTTGCCAGTGAATTTCCCAGCTGACCGCATGCTCCGTTGATTCCAGAGCCTCTACGAATCCTTAAATTTACATTAATATGTGCATTTTCAAGCATTTCCTTGAATTTATAGCATTCACTGTTTGTAGGAGTGGTAAAGTCAAGTCCTTCAACCGGGTTCCAGGGGATAAGGTTTATGTAAACGTCAAGCCCTGATGCAAAGTCAATCATCTGCTGGGCACTTTCACGGCCTGTGTTAACACCGGAAAGCAGGGCTGCCTCCAAAGTTACGCGCTTGCCTGTCTTTTTTATATAGTAGGAAATTGCTTCTTTTAGTTCCGGAAGGGGATTGCCCTTTGCAACAGGCATAAGTTCTTCCCTAAGCTTGCTGTCGGCAGTTGTAAGGGATATGGCAAGCCTTATTTTAGCTCCAGAATCTGCTAGCTCTCGGATACCTTTTACAAGTCCGCATGTGCTCAAGGTGATTCTTCTGGAACTTAGGGCACGGCCATTCGGGTCTGTAAGAATTTCAACCGCCTTTTGTATTGATTTAAGATTTTGTAAAGGTTCACCCATGCCCATAAAGACTATGTTGTCCAGTTTTCCGGCTTCCTTTTCCAAAAAAAGAAATTCTTCTACAATTTCTGCTGCGGTAAGGTTCCTTCCAAGTCCAAGGGTTCCCGTCTTGCAAAAAAGACAGCCCATTGCACATCCGGCCTGGCAGCTTACGCATGCAGTTTTTCTTCCTTCCCTGTCAGTTAGCAGTACGGTTTCTACGGCACGGGAATCTTCCAGTATAATTTGAAGCTTTATGGTTCCGTCTGAATCTCGCAAGACTTTTCCAACTTTTGAGGAACGAAGGACAGCTTTTTCGTTTAGCAGGGCAATAGTGGACTTGTCGAGGTTCTTCATCTCTTCAAATGACGTAACCCCCTTTGCAATCCAGCCAAAAATCTGTTTGCCCCTAAAAGATGGAGAGATAGCTAAATTTTCGCAAATTTCCTGCGGATTCAAACCGCAAACGGCAATTTTTCCGGCCATTTTGTATTAGAAATGGTTGCCTTCAAGTTTGTCCAGCATTTCGTTTACAGCCTGGCTTCTTATTCCGTATTTCTGGAAAGAGGTGAGCACGTCTATAGCTTTCTGCTTTTGGTTCATCTTAACATAGCAGTCGGCAAGGTCTATGTAGAGCCTGTAATTCTTTTCGTCGTTGCGGATAAGGCTGGAAAGACGTTCCACTGCCTCTTCGTATTTTCCTTCTCCCTTGCAGATAAGGGCAAGACCAAGTGCCGCATAAATGTCAAAGTCAATGTCCATGGCACGGTTGTAGTATTCGGTTGCGGTCTTGTAGTCACCGGTATTCCTGTAGGCATCGCCTGCGCGGGTAAGGATTACCTTGTTGTTTGCGTCCATCTCCAGAATCTTGTTCCAGTATTCAATGGATCTGAACTGCTGGTTAAGTCCGCGGTAGCAGTCAGCAAGGCCAAAAAGGGCATAGAAATTCTTTGGATCCATTTCCAGGGCACGTTCAAAATATTTAAGTCCCTGGTCAAAGGTCTTTAGCTTGCGGTGGCAGTTTCCAATAGAAGTAAGGACGCGGATGTCCACGTTCTGGGGGTTCACCTCCAGCATCTTTGTCCAGTAGTAGAGGGCATCCTTGTATTCCTTAAAGTCGTAGTGCAGGTGTCCAAGACCTATAAGTGCATAGGCATTGTTCTCTTCCATATCAAGAACCTGCAGGTAGAGCTGCTTTGACTTCTTGAAGTCATGAATTTTGCGGTATGCGTCTGCAACACGGGTCAGGACGGTAATGTTGCGGTCATCATGGACAAGGTACTGCTCCCAGATGTCTATAGCCTTAAGGAACTGGTTAAGGGCTTTGTAGCAGTCAGCAAGGCCAAAAAGGGCATAGTTGTTTCCAGGATGGTAGGAAAGGCACTTTGAGTAGAAGTCAACAGCATCCTTGTAGTTTCCGCGCTTTCTTTCGCAGTCACCAAGACCTACCAATGCGTAATTGTTGTTGTCTTCTATATTAAGTATTTCCTTAAAGGAATCTATTGCGTAGTTGATTTTGTTCTCTTTTAGGAAGGCATATCCTTTTTTTGACAATTCGCTTATTTCCTTTGAGATTCCATCTTCAGGAATGATAAGGGAAGGGTCTGTTGAGCCGTCATCAAAATCGGGTACTTCCATATTCATCTTTTTTACATCCATAACTTTTTACTCCTCGTCTTTCAGCATCATCGAAACCAAACCTGACATTTTTTCTATTAGCGGACCGGATTTTCTCTTGTTGTGAGCCAAAAGATACATTCTGAGGGCTTTTAGCCATTCATTCTTTTTAGCATACACATCGCCAACACGCGTAAGTCCGTCTGAATATCCTGTTGTAATGAATATCCTTTCCGCCATGTCAATCCGACCTTCGTTGAACAGTGCGTTTGCTTTACGGTTTAAGGCAACCTTTTGCTGGTCATTCAGGTCTTGTACAGGGGTATCAGTTACCTTTATGAATCCTTGAGAGCCTTGTTTGCTTTCGATTTGTTTTTTTAAATCATCTGTCATTAAGTATTCCTGTACCAGTACTAAATTAATTTTACCCTGTTATTTTTATTTGTCAAGTTTCTATTGTTGATTTATTATTAATTTTTTGAAAAAAATCCACATTTGAGCGGCCATAGACCCTGTGATCGGTTCTTTTTAGCTCTCCAATCTCTTCCGGCAGCGGATCTTCGTGCGGATAATGGATTATTGCGCTTCCACCTTCATTCAGCAGTTTCCTTGAACTTATTGTCTGCAAAAGCTCCTGGCGGAACTTGTAGGGGAATGGCGGGTCCAAAAAGATGTAGTCATAGCTTTTCTTGCACCTTTTAAGAAAAAGCTCCACAGCCATAAAGTGGCAGTCTATGCGGACTCCGGCTTCTTCTGCCATGGCAACGTTTGATATTACAATCTTTGCCTTGGATTTGTCCATCTCGCAGAGCGAAACTTCCGCTGCACCGTGAGAAACCGCCTCCAGTGCAATGGTTCCAGATCCGCTAAAAAGGTCAAGGAAGGACTTTCCGCTTAGCTTTGTGCCCAATATATTGAATACAGACTCTCTCATCTTGTCCATTGCCGGGCGAATCGCCATCTTTCCGTCCGGTACCTGAGTGTGTCTGCCTTTTAGAATTCCTCCCGTAATGCGCATCTGGCTTTCCTATTTGTTCAGTGACCAGAAAATGTCATCGTGAGCCAAATGAGCGTTTGCCTCGGCATAGTCAAATGCAGTCTTGCCTACAGAATCCCTTACCAGAGTCTTTGCGCCACCGTCAAGCAGAAGCTTTATGGTAGAAGTTGAAGTACAATACTGGCATGCGTAGATAAGAGGAGTCTTTCCGTTCCAGATTCTGTTTATAGGAATGCCCATGTCTATGAAGAGCTTAATCTTTTCTTCTTTTACGCTGTTTGAGCCTGCCGTAGAAGTTATTGCAAGTACAAATGCGTTGAACACTTCGTTTTCTGATACAGAGCGGTCGTTCAGCATATAGTCCAGAACCTGCGGGTTTTCTGAATACTCAGCAGCAAGGAGCAGAGGGGTGGTGTTGTACTTGTTGCGTATGCGAACCGGGGCACCGTTGTCCACAAGAAGCTGTATGCACTTCATGTTGTTCTGGTAGCGGACGGCATACATAAGTGCGCTCCATCCGTCGTTGTCACGTTTCTTTACGTTTGCGCCACCCTTTATGAGCTTCTGCATCTCGTTGTAGTTGCCGGCTTTAGCAGCCTTCATAAGGCGTGTTATGCCGTTTTCGTCTGCCTTGTCAAAGTCAGAAGCAAGGGCTCCCTCATCGTTTTCATCAGAACCGAATGGCATTTCGTCTTCCGCATAGTCATAAAGGCTTGTCGGTGAATAGTCATCGGCATTCTTTATTGGTTCCTTTGCAACCGGGGGCTCTTCTGGTTCTGGTTCAACAATTACAGGAGGCTCTTCCACTACGGCAGGTGTCTTGTTGTTTCCTGCGTTGCCTGTAGCGCGGACCTGTGGCTTAAACCTGTCAACTGCGCTTATCATTTCGCTGTTGGAGTTTTCAAGGGCATAGTCGTAGACGGACTTTCCGCTTTTGTCAAGGGCAGAGACGCGGCCCTGGGTTCCTGCGTTAAAAATGGTTCCGTCTTTTATAAGTCTGGAAAAAAGTTCTGGCTTTGTGCCGTAGCGCGCACAGTACATGGCAGGGGTTCTTCCGTCCTCTGCGGTAGCGTCTATTGAACAGCCTTCGTATACGGCTCTACCAACTTCGCTCCATTCGCGGTCGTTCTTCAAAAGAAGCATGAGGAATGTTTCTTTATTTTCACCAAACCTTGTCCTTGCAAGGGCAGGATAAGTGTAGAATGCTTCGCGGATTTCTTTTTCGCTTCCTGTTGCGGCAAGTTCTGTGTAGTATTTTTCCAGAGAGATTCTTGCTTCTTCGCCACCGCTGGAAAGTGCGTATTCCGGAGCATATTTTTGGAGAGTTTCCGTAATCCCCTTGGTAGGGTTAAGCTTTGCATAGTCAAATGCAGTCTTTCCGCTCTTGTCTTTTCTTGTTACGCGGAGCTTTCTGCTTGATATGGTGGAGGTGTTGTGCGTAATGATTGCTTCCAAGACTTCCGTGCTGGAAGAGTACTGGGCTGCATACATGACAGGAGTCCTCTTGTCTTTTGCCTTGGAATTTATCAGCGAGCCTCTTTTTAAAAGTGTGTTGATTATGGAAATGTCACGGTCGTTCTTAAGCGCGAGCATAAGGAATGTTTCTTTGTTAGAACCAAAGGTAATTTCCGTCAGGGTAGGCTTCTTGCTGATGGCCTTTTCAATCTCCGCCTTGGATCCGTCTTTTGCCAGAGCCGCAAGGTCTTCATTCTTTGTGGCCGCGGATACGGATAAGGTAGAGGTTACCAATATTGCCAGTAAAAAAAGCTTTTTAAATATTCCTGTCTGTTTCATTCTTTAATTATATGTGCAACTTGAAATTCCGTCAAGACATTCTGTCCTAAACATCAATTCCTCGTCATTTTTTCAGTGTTTTTTAATATTGCGGCGCTTGCTTTTTTTACAGACAGGCATAAAAAGAACACCTTTGCATTTTTCCTTTTTCGTAAACAAGAAGCGCCATGGAGGACGCGTCATCTGTTAGTAAAAACATAAGGAAAAATGCAAAGGACGGCATTTTTTCTGGGCTTTCCGGGGTTCCGGGGGCCCAACCCCTCCATTGCTTGCGCAACGGCTTCGCCGCCCCTCCAATCCCTGCCGCAAATCAACCGCCACCTTGACTTCTTTTTAACGATTTGATAATATACCTTACCCCTTGGAACTGCGCATGTGGTTCCCATTTTATGTCCGTAAGGAGATCATACAAACATGAAAAAGTATGAACTTATGACAATTTATCCCCTCGAGGATGAAAAGTACAAGGCAGGTCTTGAGACATTGCGTGCAGACCTTGCAAAATTCGGTGCGGAAATCGAAAAGGAAGAGCCTTTTGGAGACCGCGATCTTACTTATGAAGTTAAAAAGCAGAAGAGAGGCCGCTTCCTCCTAGTCCACATCAAGGCAAATCCTGCAAAAATCACAGAATTGGACGCACAGTTCAAGTTCAACACAAACCTTCTTAAGTATCTCTTTGTAGCAAAAGAAGAAAAAGAAGCGTAAGCTTTTTTGAGGTTGGGTACCAATGGCATCATCTGATTTAAATAGCGTAGTTTTAATAGGTCGCCTTACGCGAGACGCCGAATTGTCATACCTTTCCAATGGAAATCCGGTCTGCAAACTAGGCATAGCTGTTAACCGCAGCCGTAAGGACGGAGATCAGTGGATAAGCGAGGCTAACTTTTTTGACGTTACGCTATTCGGCAAGTCAGGGGAAAGCCTAAAACAGTACCTTACTAAAGGAAAGCAGATAGCAGTTCAGGGAGCACTTAAGCAGGACCGTTGGGAAAAAGACGGCCAGAAATTCAGCAAGGTGCAGATAGTAGCAAACAACGTCCAGCTCTTGGGCGGAAAGTCAGAAGGATCGGCTTCTTATTCAGGTCAGTCTGGCAGTGGCTATTCTTCACAGGGACAGGGCGGTTTTGCCCCTAGACCAGCAGCTTCGGGCTATGCTCCACAGGATGATTCCGCCGGAGTAGGCAGTGATTTCCCTGAAGACATTCCCTTCTAATTTAAGCGGAATGAATAAAATTTGACATTTTAAGGAGAATAATATGTCAGACGAAATGAACGAAACAGAAGTAAAAGCAGAAGATATGGGTAAGGCAACACAGGGCCGCGAAGACGAAGGCCGCAACCCACGCGCAAAGGGAAAGGCTTTCTTCCACAAGAAGGTTTGCCGTTTCTGTGGAAACAAGACAAAGATTGACTACAAGGACGCAGACGGTCTCCGCCGCTTTACAACAGAGCGCGGTAAGATCCTTCCTCGCCGCATCACAGGAACTTGTGCAAAGCACCAGAGAGAGCTTGCAAGAGCTATCAAGCGTGCACGCGCAATTTGCCTCCTGCCATACGTAGCAGACTAAAACAAAACAAATCTGCCTGTCCGCGATCCGACTCCTGGTGACGCGCAGGCAGTAAAATTAATAGGAGCTAGAAATGAAAGTTATCCTTAATGATGATGTAAAGCATCTTGGTGAAATGGGTGACGTAAAGAACGTTGCCAATGGTTATGCAAGGAACTACTTGTTCCCCCGCATGCTTGCCGTACCTTACAATGCAGACACAGTAGCCTATTTTGAAGGCAAAAAGGCTGAAATCGAAGCACGCAAGGAAAAGAAGAGAGAAGAAAGCAAGTCCCTCAAGGAAAAGCTCGAAGCTCTTTCTATCGAACTTGTTATGCCAGCTGGAAGCAACGGAAAACTCTTTGGTGCAGTTACAAGCCAGACTCTTTCCGACTACTTCAAGAACAACGGCTTTGAAATTGAACGCAAGCGTATCGAAGTTCCTGGTCTTACAATCAAGAACATTGGCGCATACTCATTCAAGGTTCACCTTTACGAAGCAGCTATTGCAGAAGTAAAGCTTGCAGTTAAGGCACAGCCAACGGAAGACAATTCTAAGTCTTCTGCAAAGAAAGATTCCAAGAAGCAGGAAAAGCCAGCAAAAGAAGATGATTCCGCAAAGGCTGAAGGCGAAGCTTCTGCAGAAAAGAACGACTAAGTTCAACATAAAATAGCAATATTTTAACCAAAACCCGTGGGAGAAGCCGCATGAGCTGTTTTTTCTGCGGGTTTTCAGCGTAAAAGAGGGGTTTCGATGGAGTTAAAAGATAGGGTTCCACCACACAACTTGGATGCGGAAAAGGCTACGCTTGGCGCAATTCTTTTGGATTGGAGCTCAATTGGAGACGTAATATCCTATCTTAGAAGCGACAATTTTTACAGCCTCCAGAATCAGACTATTTTTGAGTCAATGACCGGTCTCTTTGCAAGAGGAGTACGCGGAGACATGCTTACTCTTATCGATGACCTTACAAAAACCGGAAACCTTGAAAAAGCAGGGGGAATGACTTATGTTTCTTCCCTTACAGACACGGTTCCAACCAGCGCAAACGTTGACTATTACGCAAAAATCGTCCTTGACAATTCAACAAGGCGAAACCTTATAAAAATCTCATCAGACATAAAATCTGAAAGCTTTGACGAAACTAAGGAAAGCCGCAAAATTCTTGAGGAAGCGGAGCAGAAGATATTCAAGCTTACAGACGTTAACCAGGCAAGCAAAGTCTTTTCCATGAGGGATGTTGTTCCCAAGACAATAAAACTTATAGACTACCATTACAAGAACAAAGACTCCTGTTCCGGCATACCGACGGGGTTCACCCAACTTGATTCCATGACCAGCGGTTTTCAGAACAGCGAAATGATAATCATAGGCGCAAGGCCTTCCATGGGTAAGACGGCAATGGCCCTTTCCATGATGCAACACATCGCCATAGACAAGAGGATTCCATGTGGTTTCTTTAGCCTGGAAATGTCTGCCGAACAGATTGGACAGCGTATTTTGTCCCAGGTGGCCCGAATCCCGGGAACAAAGCTCCGCAGCGGCATGCTAAAAACGGAAGACTTTAAGAAGCTCCAGGATGCAGCAGGTACCTGCTTTGAAGCACCTCTTTATATTGTAGACACCCCAAACATGAAGCTTCTTGACCTTCGCGCAATGGCCCGCCGCATGAGGGTAAACCAGAAGGTTCAGATTATCTTTATAGACTACATTGGCCTTATCACAAGCGAGCACGAGGAAGCCCCGGTGTACGAGCAGCAATCGGCTATCTCAAAGTCGCTAAAGAGCCTTGCCCGCGAACTTGAAATTCCGGTGGTTGTCTTGTGCCAGGTTGCAAGAAACGCAGAAGGTGACGAGCCAAACCTTGCCCAGCTGCGCGGTTCCGGATCCATTGAGCAAGATGCCGACATGGTTATGTTCATTCACGGAGACCGAAAAAAGCAGAATGAAGGGGAGGACTTCAACCCCGTTATGGACAGAAAGCTTATCGTTGCAAAGCAGCGAAACGGCCCTATCGGTGATGTAGAGCTTCTCTTCCTTTCCTCCTACACAAAATTCGAAAACAAGTCCAGGGAAGAAAATTAGTCTTCTTACTGTGCCTGGTCCTACGAGACCGGTTAATCTTCCGTGGTATTTTATCCCGCTTTCTGGCTTCATTGCCGTGGGACCACCCTTCGACATTGCTCAGGGACCGCCCTCCGACTTGGTTCGACTACGCTCACCAACCATGGTTCGACATGCTCACCAACCGACGCTCAGAAATCCACCCACGGCAACCGCAAAGTATGCAAAAAGGCTGACCGTATCTTCTACAGTCAGCCTTTTTTAGGAGTTTAGCTTGTTTTTCTAGGTTTTACCTATTTTGCAGGTGTAATCGTAGCTTTTGCAGTATTTTCGTTTACAATGCCTGTAAGAGTTGCAGGTCCTGCAGTAACCTGTGACAAATCCTTAAGGTTCAGAAGAACAACCGGTCCTTCTGCAGACATTACTACAAGTCCCTTTGGTGTTACAGTAATAGGCGTGTTGCTGATTACAGGAACTGGGCTCTTAAGGAGCAGGTTAACCTGACTGTCATACTTTGCCACAACCCACTGGCTTCCGTCCTTTATTACACAGTAGAAGTTTGTTCCGTCTGTAGTAAGAACAGAATCTTCTGCTACAACTTCATTGCTTTCCTTCTGGATTTCCATCCTCTTTGAGTCAATAAGGCAAAGCTTTACGGCTGCATTGTTGGTGCTCAATGTCTCACCGCAAACAGCAAGGTACATTACCGGAGTTGCAACTGCATCGCTGTCCATAGAAAGTGCGCTTGTTCCGTCTGCCTCAATAGCTACCGGGTAGATTGACCTTCCGCGGATTACGTTTACAGGAGATTCCCTAAGGATTACGCCGCTTGTTGTGTCTATGCGGATCATCTTGCTAAGGAGAGTTTCTTCGTCTGTAAGCTTAAGGCCAATAACGGAATTCTTGTTGTCAAGGTCTTCAAGTTCTGCTGCAAGGAGGCGCTGCTGGTCTTTTGCAATCTCTGTGCGTTCCTTCTGTGCCTCTGCCTGCTTCCTGTCGGAAATAGCCTGCTGGTCGCTTGCCTTCTTCTGTGCATCTGCAACAGCCTTTGACTGGTCGGCAGTCTTCTTGGATTCTGTCTCTGCTGCTGACTTCTTGGAGTCTGCGTCTTTCTGCTTCTGGTCTGCTGCCTTCTGCTTTTCGTCTGCAGCCTGTTTTGCAGCCTGAGCCTTCTTTTCGGCCTCTTCAGCCTTCTTCTTTGCGTTTTCTGCAGCCTGTTGCTTCTGCTTGTTGTCTGGATCGTTCTTTGCGTCGTTGGCAGCCTTTTCTGCGTTCTTCTTTGCAGCATCAGCGTCTTTCTGTGCCTTGTCTGCATTCTTCTTTGCGTCTTCAGATGCCTTCTTTGCGTTGCTTGCGTCTTTCTGAGCCTGGTTTGCGTCCTTGTTTGCAGCGTCAGACTTCTTCTTCTGCTCTTCAAGCTGCTTGTTCTTCTGGGCGGCGTCTTCTGCGGACTTCTGAGCCTTGTTTGAGTAGTCCTCTGCCTCTCGCTCCTTAATGTCAACCATGTTCTTGCGCTCGTCAATGCCACGGTCGTCCTTTTCGCGCATGGAGTCAATTACGCGCTTGTCGCTGATTGCAGAAGTATCAACGGCAGAAAGGTTGGAGTTCATGTCGAACAAAGGAATTACAATCTGTGAGTTTCCTGGCCATTCGTCCCATTTTGTGGAAAGACCGCACTTGTCTGCCGTAAGGTTCTTTACTACCACATTCTTGTAGCGTTCCGTAAAGACCTTAAGGTTCTTGCGGTAGACAGCGTTGTATACTGTTACGAAGGTAGAAATTGTGGCTGCATCATTGCTGTTGTAGCCGTATGCTCCCATGAGATAGCCCTGGATGATTCTGCGGAGGTTGCGAACGTGGTCAACCTGGGCATTTTCATTGATAAAAAGAATGTCTGCATCAAATTTTGATTTTTCTGAAGGGTCTATGGCATGTATTACGGAATACTTTGCGCCTTGGCCGTAAGTTGCGGCGGAATTGAGGTTTGCGGCAACCTGTCTTCCAAGTCCTGTTCCTATAGAACGGATTGCGTCTACAGTCTCTATGTAGGCGTGCGGTCCCATATAGTTTTCAAATGTAACTACTTCGTTTCCTATGCTTCGGATTTCATCTTCATCAACTTCAAGTGCAGATATCGTAGTCAGAAAAGTAAGTGCAACTACGGCAGCCACTGATGCTAATTTATAAATTTTCATAAATCCTCCAAAAATAACTTTATATAATCATTATAACACTATTTGTTTTAAAACAAAAGTGTCTTATTGCAAATTTTATTCATTTAAAAGCCAATTTCTATAAATTTTTCAAGAGTTTTCCGCGCATATTCCCTTGTAGCCTTGCCATACTGGGGGCTAAGAAGCCTTGTTATAGTAGTTTTTCCCTTTGCAAAGAAGGCAGGCCGCCCCATAAAGCGGCAAATTTCAAAGGTTGCGTCACAAATGGCTATGTGGACGCTTTCGTTGGAATTCTTTAGGGAATACTTTTTTGCAATCGCCTCCATTGCGCTCAGCATCCTTGCATCCGGGTCGTAGGCAGAAATTCCTGCGCTTTTTATGACTTCGGCAAGAACGACAGGATCCCTTACCTTTTCAAGCAGTTCCGCATAGTATTTCTGGTACATTCCGGTGCCGGAATTTGCCGTAAGCGCAAGAACCGTCCTTGTATAGTCAAAATCCTTGCAAAAGAAGGGCTGCTCCGTGTTCTGCTGGGAATTAAGGGTTGTCCACGCAAGTATCATTTCCGAAAGTTCGTTTTTAAGGACAGGAATCCAATCCTTTTCGCGGGTGCCGAATTTTCCTTCGCTGAATGAATTCAATATGTCTTCCGCACGTTCTGGGCTTATGACTGGTCCCGAAACGTTTGTGGAGTGAAGGTCCGTTTTATCGTAAAAAGTGTTGTAGTCCCTGTTATTCTTTGGATGATAAGAACTTACATCTGGCGAAAAGCCTATGTTCTGCCTTATCCTGTAGCCTTCTATAACCCAGTCGCGCATGCAAAGGCCTATGTTGCCGGAATCAGTGGGAAAAAAATAAGTCCACTTCTTGGATGGATTGAACGTGGCTTTCCACAAAGGCTCTCCTTCCGGCATGTAGCAGCAGGCATGGCTACCGTCTGCAAGCACAAGCCCCTGTAGGGTGCGTCCGGCGTAGGTAAGGGCATCGGGGCTAAAATCAGTCTTGTAAACATGCTTCTGGCTTCCGTCCAAAACGCCTATCTGTATTGCCGTAGCAGGGCTTCCCGTAAGCAAAAGGGCAGTGGATGGGGAAAATCCTTCCGTTATAATCCTTGTCGGGGCAGAAAGTCCCTCTTGGCCTGCCATTACAGCCCACTTTGAATAAGGCTTGCCGTCTTTTTCCGCACAAAGTCCTGTTGCTCCGTCTGCAAAAGAGACCAGGGCACCAAAAAAGCACTGCTCAACCTGGACAACTTTCCCGGAAAAGCAGAATTCATCGCTTACTTCGCCAAAAGGAGTGACTGTAACCGCAACGCTCTTTCCGTCAACTTCTTTGTTAAGGAACACAAGGACTGAACCCTCGTTAAGCTCAACTATTGGCAGGGAAGTGTTCTGCTCGGGAAGGGGAATGTTCCACCGGCAGATTCCCTTTATGCCAAAGCAGGCAAGGTCAGAGCCTCCGCGGACATAAATGCGTCCGTCCCGCCCGGGAAGGGGTGCTTCGGTAACGGAAAAGCCGGAATGGGCTGTCCAAACCAAAAGTCCGCCCGGGTTCATCATGTTAAGGTCGCCGTCTTTGCTTATAATGTAAATCATGTCGGATGCGCCAACGGAAATAAGTGGCTTTAGACGAGCGTTAATTCCGCGCTCCCACATTATCTTTCCGTCATGGTCAAAGGCACAGACCATCTTTCCTTCCTCTACGGCTGCATAGCCAAAGCTGTTTCTTACCGGCTGGCAAAGAATGCTTCCTCCGGTAACAGTAACCCAGCTTGGAAGGGTGTACTTTAGGTCCACAAGCTGAACGGTTGGCGTAAGATCCTCTTCTTCCGCTTCTTTTTGGGAAGACAGGTCTTTTTCCGCCTTTTTTGCCGCCTGCCCAGTAGAAAAGGTGGCCGCAAAAAGAAATGCAAGTGAGGATACAAAAACTTTTTTTACGGTTGCTTCTATATACATTTGCTTGTATTGCTAAGCTGTAAGCTTTCTCCTATTTCTCCAACAACGCAAGACTCTCAATGTTGCATGTTTGTGGATAAAAATCCAAAAGATAAAGCGATTTTAGCTTGTAGCCGCTCTTTACAAGCCTGCCAACATCCCTGGCATGGGTTGCAATGTCGCAGGAAAGGCTTCTTATTTGCCTTATGCCCGAAGAACAGAGCCATGAGCAGACTTCCTTTTCCATGCCGCTTCTAGGTGGGTCTATGACAACCGCGTCAAAATTACCGTTCCGCTCAATGCAGGATTCTGCGTGGTACTTTACCCAGACCGCCCCGCTAAGGCCAAAGCTTTCGTGGGAAGTGCCAAAAAGATTCTGTTCCGCATAGACGATTGCAGACTTATTGTGCTCCACCAGGGTCACCTTGCTGAACAAATCCGCAAGAAAAACGCTGAATGTTCCCGCACCGGCATACATGTCAAGCACATGTTTACCGCCCAAGCCTTCCGTTAAAAGGGGGATTGTCTTTTCCAAAACCTGCATGTTGGACTGAAAGAATCCCTTTACGTCAAAGGTTATGTTTTTACCAAGTATGTTCACTGTGCAAAGGTTCTCTTCTTTTACGCTTGCACCCTCAAAACGGGGCTGAACCTTCTTTATTTTCTTTGTAGGCCTGCCGTTCCTCATGGTGCGCTTTCCGATTACACGTGTTTCTTTTTTTGAATCCTCGTTGCAGATGATTATTTTGTCAAAGCCGTCCGGAATGGATACGATTTTGTCCGTACCAAATACGTGGACCCTTCCAGAAGGCCTCTGGTCAAATGGCATCTCCGCAAGATACTTGTTCACTTCGGCAGTGGCGCAGGGGCAGTTTTGTATGGGGATTATCCTGTTGCTCCTTTTTTCCATAAGACCGCCGTCGTGCAGCTGGAACCTTGCCCTGTAGCCAGAGGGGCTTGCGCTTACAACATTGATTTCTTCAAGCTCAACTCCCTCGCGCTCAAAGGCATCCCTTAATATGGAAGAACGCAATTGTGTCTGGAACGAGGATTCTATATGCTGCATGTTGCATCCGCCGCATTTTGTGTAGAGTGGGCAGAAGGGCTTTGTCCTGTGGGGAGAGGGCTCAAGAACTTCCACTATGCGCGCCGTAGAATAGTCCCTCATCTCCTTTTCTATCTGGATGCTAAGGGTTTCGCCTGGCACTGAATATGGTACAAAAACCGTCTTTCCGTCTATCTTGGCTATGCAGTCACCGCCGCTAACCATTTTTTCTGCCTTAATTGTTGCGCTTTCCATTCTTACACTATAGCAGAAAATGCAATCGGTAACAATCGGTAGCGAAAAAGACACGGAAATCAATTTTGGGCGCAACGGGAAGCAAAATATGGATGAAAATCCATTTGCGAGGTGCGTAACAGGCAGCACAGCTACAAGCCCCGAAGGGAGTCAGAGTCCTATTACCTCGCACTGGGTTGTAAGGCAACCCGCAGGATTCTTCAGCCAGATTTTGCTGGTAGTGGAGCCCAAAATTGATTTTTTGCGAAAAAGATGAGGCCGGATTGGAAGGGCCCGCCAAAGGCGGGTTGCGTAGCAATGGAGCGGGTAAGGGCCCCGCGGAACCCTGGAAAGCCGTAAAAAAAATGGCAAGTGTTAGCAGAAGAAATTAGTGGTAGAGCAAAGAAAACTGCCGTCCAAAATAAAAAAAAGATTTGCCTGTGTTCTTGACGAGAACACCCCTGCTCATTAGAATATATCCACTGTGCTAATTCGATATTCAACGGACAGCAAGGGTAGGCCCGTCAAAAAAGCTGTCATATATACTAAAAAAGAACATAATATTTCTCTTAAGGACGTGGATCCCGATGCAATCTACATTATAAACCGTCTCCGCGAAACTGGTTTTGCCTCTTACATAGTGGGTGGTGCCGTCAGAGACCTTATAATAGGAAACAAACCAAAGGATTTTGACATCGTAACCGATGCAACCCCAAGCCGCATAAAAAAAATATTCAGGAATTCACGCATTATTGGAAAAAGATTCCGCCTGGTGCACGTTTTTACTTCGACAAAGATTTTTGAAGTCTGCACATTCCGCTCAATTGTTGACGGTTCAGTGGGAAATGCCTTTGGAACCATGGACGAAGACGTAAAAAGACGAGACTTTACGCTGAATGCCCTTTACTACGACCCCGTAAAGGAACAGGTAATAGACTATGTTGGCGGTGTAAAGGACATAAAGAAGGGAATTGTACGCCCCGTAATCCCAATGGACAGAATCTTCATAGAGGATCCGGTTAGAATGCTCCGTGCCGTAAAATACGGTGCCACAACAAAATGCCGTCTTCCGCGCTCACTAAAGAAGAAAATACGCGAGTCTTCGCAGCTTTTATCACCGGTTTCTCCTTCAAGACTTACCGAGGAGCTTTTAAAGATAATCAATTCTGGACATTCATACGACATTGTGACCCATGCCCTGGATGCAAACCTTTACGAATACCTGCAGCCGGCAGCCACAAACCTGATGATGGAAAACAAAAAGTATGCCAAGGCCTATCTTGAAAGCATAAGGGAACTGGACAAGGTTTCCGCAGAAAATCCTCAGCTTAGGCTTGGGGAAAAACTTTGTTACATTCTAAGGGACTTTGTGGACGGTTTGACGGACTGGAAGGCAGAGGCTAAGAATTCATCTCCTTCAGACCTTTACAAAAGAACCTGGGAGAGATGTAGGAACTTTATTCTTCCTATGAACCCCCAGCGAACGGAGCTTGAATTTGCTATAAGGAAAATCCTTTCGTCTTACGGTGTAATGGTAAAAATGCCCCGCAGGCACACCCGCTATATTCCAAAAGACGATGATGAATATTGATGAGCGGTAAAAGGCTTGATGGCAGCATTTGTCCTAGCCAGTCCAAAGAAAAAGCCTACCCCCGATTGGAAGGGTTGCGCAGCAAGACCGCGAAAGCGGGCCGGAGCGGTAGCGGAGCCCTGGAAAGCGGGTTTGCATAAAAAAGCCGGTCCAAAAAAAGAAAAAATTAAAAAACTATCTGCGCTCGATTGATGCCGGGGAAGCTGCCGTAATTTTGTCTATGATTATGCTTACTTCCTCCACAAGGATTCCCGTGTAGCGCTCAATATTGTCTATGATATACTGCTGCAGGTTGTGGATAAGGCCAGTAAGCTGCTTTCCAAAAGGTACGTCCACAGTAATAATCAGTCGGTAACCGTGGCTGTCCGTCCTTATGGTAAGCTTTTTTACCCTGATTTCCTTGTCGAACTCGCAGACACAGTGCAGGGTCATCTGGCTTAGTGCCGCCTCTGAGATTTCTATGCGACCCTTCTTGCTGAATTCCGGCGTAACGATGGACTTTTCGGAAAGGGTGGCTTCTTTTTTGCCCGTAATGCGGACCTTGCTCTTTGAAAGGAATTCCCTGATTGACTTGTAGAATATCCTTGGGTAGCTGCGCTTTACCTCTATTGCGGGAACTGGAATTACATGCTTGCCCTCTATCTGCCTTGAACGGATTGCCTTTTCAATGTCCTCGCGGGAGGCTATTTCTTCTATTTTTATGATTTTCTGAGGCGGAGGAAGCTGAAGACGGAGGGCTATCTTCTGAACCATCTTTTCGCTTGTGCCAATGAGCAGTATGCTTTTGATTTTATTCTTCTGCAGGACGCGCGCAACCTGGTCACGGTGCTCCTTGTCGTCAAAAAGCGCCACGCGTACGGCTCCCATGTAGGTCTTTTCGTGCTTGGCCGACTTTCCCGCAAGAATTTTGTCATCCTGAATCAAAAGGCCGTCGTCTATAAGCGCCTTTATTCCGTATTTTTGAGTAAGAAGTTTTGCGCGGAAGCTTTTGCCTGTACCGCTTTCGCCAACAAGAGCGTAAACCTGAATGCCCCTGTTTGCGAGTCTAGAAAAAATGCTCATCTTTACCCTAAATTATAAGTTGTCCTTTCCAATTTATCAAGGCGGAATTCAAGAAATTTAAAAATTCTGGCGGAATGGGGACGTAAATTTTGGGTGGAAGCAAAAGATTGTTGCCAGAAGGAAATTCAATCTGAACTGCATGCAGGTAAAATTCGTGGCCGCTTATCCTTGTGCCTCCATAAGCCCTGTCTCCAAGGAGTGGAAAGCCGTGGAATGCAGACTGTGCTCTTATCTGGTGCTTTCTTCCAGTAGGAATTTCAAATTTTACAAGGGTAACTTCCTTGCCATTCCAACTGCCAACAGCAAGTGGAAATGCCTTTGTTACGGCTTTTACACTGGCTTTTTCACTGGCCGAAGCCCTGGCTCCAGAAGAGTCCTTTTCATCAAGCCCCACAACCCTTACCCTATGGAAAGATGCCGTGTCTGAGGATTTTTCTTCCACAATTCCGTCTGTCCACTCAAATTCCCTGTCCATAAGCCCCTGAACTATGCCCAGGTAAGTCTTTCTTACAAGGCCATCCTGCATCATCTGCGAAAAAATTCTTGCCCCATCAATGGAAAGTGAAAAAGCTAGTGCCCCGGTGGTAAAGCGGTCCAGGCGGTGAAGGGGAGATGGGGTAAAGGAAAGTGACGGGCCTTTTTTGCATTCCCTTGCAACAATCTCTGAAAGGCTTGTTTCTGAGGAAAAAGAAGGCTGCACGTTAATGCCGTAGGGTTTGTTTATTACCATGACAGAGCCGTTCTTGAACACCGTAGCCTCATCCAGGCTGAAATTTGTGCCGAATTCTTGCTGCTTATCGTCCAAAGCCTTGCTTTCTGGTGATTTTTCTAGCAGAAAGGATGCAATTTTTATCTTGTCGCCGCAGTTAACCTTATAAGAAGCCTCTGCCTTGCGTCCGTTTACTAGAATAAGCTTTTTCCTTAGCGCGGAAAATATGTTCACCCCCTCAAAGTCTCTTAACATTATCTTAAGAACCCTGTCCAGCCGCCTGCCAGAATCATTTTCACCAGCCGTAAATTCATCAAATTCCATGAAATTGATTATAGAACAAAAAACTTGCCTTTACCACTAGACAAAATTTTTCAATACTGTAAAATATAGGTTATGCCTAATGCGAGGGAACAAATAAAATTACTATTCACAAATCCAGTTTTGCTTTCTTGCATTTTCAGCTGGCTTTCTGCTCAGTTTCTGAAAACGATGATAAAATTGTTTTCTAGGAAAGTGCACAGCTTTAAGGAACTGTTCGAACTCTTTTTCTGGAGGACGGGCAGCATGCCTTCAAGCCATTCCGCGCTTGTAACTACGCTTTGTACTACCATAGGCTACCGTTCTGGCATCAATAGCGATGTCTTTATACTTTCCATAGGTTTTTTCCTTGTTACCATAAGGGATGCCGTGGGCGTAAGGCGGGCAAGCGGAATTCAGGCTACGATTCTGAACAAGATAGGGCAAAAGCTTTCCGAAAAGGGAATCATGGATTTTAAGCCCATAAAAGAAGTTCAGGGGCATACACCTGCGGAAGTGGCAATAGGCTGCCTCCTGGGCTTTTTTATAGGACTGGCATTCAGCGTGTTAAAATAGATGAAGTTAAAATTCAGTGGCTTTGTATCAATTATAATAATCCTCATCGGCATAATCTGCCTTTTTGCATTCAGAAGCGTACCGGTAACCCGCATCTGGAGCAGCTACAACATGCTTTATGCGGACAAGTCGGTTTCTGAGCATGATATTCTTGAATACCTTTCGCGCGCTGGCTGCAAAGACGTAATTTCGCTCTCTTCCCAGAGAATTCCAATCCGTTCGTCAATAGTTCCAATAGAACCCAAGCTGAATTCATACCTTAACGACAGGAATTTCTATTTTAGCGACCAGGAAAAGGAATTCAACCTTTTTTACATACCATCTGAATACGAAAGCCGTACAGAACAGGCCGTTGTTTCCATGCAGAAAGACGGAAACATAAAGGCTGGAATGGACGGACACGAAAAATATCCTTGGACAGTGCCTCTTATTTGCATAGCAGTAGCCCTGTCCCTGCTTTTTTTTGCAAAGAACCGCCATCCTTTTGCCGCAGGAGCTGTTTTTCCGGTTTGCATGTCAGCATCCCTTCCTTTTTATCCGGTGGCAAGCGCAGTATGCCTTGTGCTACTTGCTCTTTTTATGGTGAACCACATCTGGGGCAGAAGACGCTACCTTTTGGCAGTTTTTACAAGCCCATGGGTTATGGTTCCCCTTATTACGGCTATGATTGTGTTCTTTATGGTGTCCATGCAGTGCGGAATACTGGGGCTTCTTGTTTTTCTTGCATCAGCCGGAGCAACATGCCTTTTGCGCAGCAGGGAACTCTACCTGGACAGCAAAAGCTCCTTCAAGTACGAGCTTATCTTTTCCGCAAGGCAGCTTCCGCTTATGTATTCAAGAACCGCAAAGGCTACCGCTGCCCTTATGCTTCCAATGGCACTTCTTTTTGCAATGTTCGCCGTATCTTCGGTTGTGTCGCCAAAATCAACCGCAAACGGGCTTTCCGTACCATCACCGGCGGGCGCTTTGTCTGACGGACAGGGGAAAATTCCAGCCCTAAGGGAATACTATGACTGGGCATGGAAGACCCTTGCTTTTCCATACATCAACCTAAATTCCAAGGACAGCCAGCACGTAAACATGGCCTTTTTTGAAGAAGAAGCCACTGAAGGCAGCGTAATAACGGTTTCCAGGTTCGTGCAGACAGAAAACGGCATTTCACAGGAAAACGAAGCCGTAATGAAATTTGACGGAAAGTTTAAGGATTCCCTAAAAAAGGGAATAGACGAACTTGACTATCCGGCTATAGAAAAACTTATGAAAAGCGAGGGCGAACAGACCAGGGTTGCCTACTCAGCCTCGCTTACAGGAAAGAACACTGCTTCGACCGTAAGAAACGGAGTAAGCCTTGTCCTGCTTGCATTTATGTTCCTTGAAGTTATTTTCATGTATCTATTTTATTTTGTAATCAGGCGAAAAAAATATGAAAACAATAAATAATTTTGTCGAATCAGAGAAAAATGAATTCACCTCGTCGGTAAGGGCATTTTTGCCGCATTATGCAGTTGTGCCCTTTGATTTTGGAAAGAACAATTCCTTTAAGTGCATCGTCCAAAAAAATGACGTTGTTAAGGAAGGCCAGATAATCGCAATTTCTGCAAAAGAAGGCGATTCCATCCGCTCTTACATACACTCATCCGTCCCTGGCCGCGTAGACTCCGTGGGAGAGTGCTTCTTGCCAAATGGAAGAAAGGGAACAGCCGTAAAAATAAGAACGGAAGGAGCTTTTTCTTACCTGGGAAAAACCTTGCCGGAAACTGACTGGCAGTGGTTTACAAAGGAAAATTTTCTGGACCTTATCTCCACCAAGGGAGTTCTGAATACTTTTGCAGCCCCGGTTCCGCTTGCAACCCAAATTTCATCATGCACCCTTACAAAGGGCAGGTTCCTTGTAGTAAGGCTTTTTGACGAAGACCCCAGCCGCAAGACAGACACATTCGTCGCAAAAAACAAAATTTACGAAGTTCTTACCGGCGCAAAGATTGTTGCAAAGACTATGGAAGCAAGAGGAATTGTTTTTGTCTTCCCCCACAAGTCAGAAATTCAGATAAACGAAGCAGACTTTTCCCCGTTCCCCCTAATGGTTCTTGAGACAGACCCCCAGAAATATCCTGCAGGCTACATGCAGAACCTTATGAACCTTGTAAAGAAAAACGCAAGGTCAACAGAAAAGGCGGATTTTTCACTCATAAACAGAAGGTGCATCTATTGCGACCCGCAGACCCTTGTTTCTGTTTACGATGCCGTAGTACTGGGAGAGCCGGTTGTGGAAACATTCGTACACGTTACCGGAAAGTGCATCAACTCATCAGGAATCCTTAAGGTAAGGGTAGGTACATCACTTAGAGAGCTTGCGTCCCAGTGCGGAAACTTTAAGTCAAAGCCTGCAAAGATTATAATCAACGGCATGGTATCCGGTTCTGCAATCAACAGCCTTGACACTACAATAACAAGGGACGTAAAATCCATTACCTTCGTAAGTGCAGATGAACTTTCTGTACAAAGCTTTGCCCCCTGCGTCCGTTGCGGAAAGTGCCGAACAATATGCCCGGAAGGTCTTTATCCGGACTTAATGTTCCGCCACAGCCTTGGTGGAAAGCCAGTAGGTACGGAACTTGTAAAAACCACGGATTTTTGTTCAGGTTGTGCCCTATGCAACAGCGTTTGTCCTTCCAGACTTCCGCTTTGCCAGACAATAGAATTGTTGAGGAAAAATAAAGATGACGTTAATTAACAAGATTTTCCATAAAAAAGATTACTCCGACATAAAATTCAGGCCCTACGTCTACATTAAGCCATCGTTGGGTTCTTCAGCCCTCATGATGGTGGTGCTCCTGTTCCCGCAGCTTTTACTGCTTGCCCTTACAAAATCATTTGACTCCCTGCTCATAGTGCTTGCTTCGGTCATGGCTTCCATAGCTGCTGAATTCCTTTATTCTTCCGCAAGAAAGCAGTTTTCATTTTCACCGCTCTTTGCCTTGATTCAGGGAATCGTAATAGGACTTCTTATTCCGTCCACCTATTCAGCTGTAGCCATCTTTTTTATTGCGTTCATTTCGCTTTTGCTTTGCAAGTATGCCTTTGGAGGCTTTCCCAATGCATGGGCAAACCCGGCTGTTGTTACGGTAATAGTTGCCTATATTGTTAACATGCAGGCTTTCCCTCCATATATGCTTACAGGTCAGGACTGGCAGACAAGAAACGCAGCCCTTTACCTTATCCAGAAGGGTGGTCTGCCTTTGCTTTCATCCGATGCTGCAATTACGGCATTCCTTAACGACCATGTGTTCAGCATTTTTGGCGTGGTAATTCCAGAAGGCTATATTACCCTTCTTTGGGACTTTCCCTCAACAATACCAGCCTTCCGCTTTAACCTGGTAACTCTTGTTTCTTCAATAATATTATTCTCTCTGGACATGATGGACATTCTTATTCCAGCCATCTTCATATTCTTCTATTCGCTGCTGGTAAGATTCTTCCTTCCGTTCATCACAATGGCACCTGCATGCCAGGGCGACATAATACTTTCCCTGCTTACAAGCGGAACCCTCTTCTGCACCTTGTATGTCCTACAGTGGTACGGCACTACACCGGTAACTGTTTCCGGCAAGGTTGCATACGCCCTGTCTGCTGCGGTAATAGCGTTTTTCGTAATGGGCGGCGGAACTTCACCAGTAGGCTATATGTTCACGGTGCTTTTTGTAAACCTTCTGTCTCTTTTAATACAGGTTGCGGAAAGCCACAGTGCCCGCAAAAATATAGAAACCGTTATTGTTTCCAAATTGAATGCTTTAAAAGAGGTTGAAAATGTCTGATTTACTAGGAAATCCTGATTCTTTTTTGCAGCAGGGTACGGAAAGGCCTGCAGAAGATTTTTCATCTGCAGAAGACCAGTCTCCCGACATACCTCCAGCTGAACTTGATTCCGTTGAAGTTACAAATGCGGATCTTGAGCGCTACAAAAAGCAGCTGGTAAAATTCGGCATTTTTTCACTGATTCTGGTAGCATGCATGGCTTTTCTGGTTCTATTCTCGCTTATTGCCCGAAACTCTTGGCAGCAGGGGCTTAGGGGACAGGTACAAGAATGTTTTGCCTCCCATGGCAAAAAGGTAAGCGTTCACGAGGGCGACAAATTACGCTCAGTCTTTTCCGTAAGCGCAGCTTCATTCAAGGTGGATGGACTGGAAAAAGACTGCCACGCGGTAATCATAAGGATAACAACGCTATACGGCCCTGTTGCGGCTTTGTACACCTGTACTGATGACGAATTCCACGAAGTTCAGTTTGTTGATTTCTTAAAATTGAGCCCCAAAGTTTCCCAGGCAGTTAAAAATTCATCTCTAAATTCTCAGATTGCATACTGGGAAAAAGCAATCCCAAAAATCGTACAGTCTGGTATGGCGGAGGCAAACAATGAAAACTAAGAGAAACATATATTCATTTTTAACAGCGTCACTTGCACTTCTTGTACCTTCACCGGGACGCTTTGCCTATGGAATTACCCTGCTTTTTATGCTCAACCTGCTCATGCTTGCGGGAACACTCTTTAAGCATCTGGTAAAGAGCCTTGGACTGGATGACCTTCTGCCGGTACTGCTTGCGGTATTCCTTATGACAATATCCGTTATATTCAAGCAGATTGTCATAATCATGTCTCCGCTAACAGCCCTAACGCTGGGTTTTATAATCTACATGCCTGCCGTATCTTCATTCCTTATAGGAAACCTTTACAGCCAGGATTCGGACAGCATAAGCCAGAACCTGCAAATGAACATGAAGGAAAGCCTTATGTTCAGCATCTTTGCCCTTGCAGTATTCCTCTTCCGCGACATATTCGGCTACGGTACAATTTCTTTGCCGGCCGCATCGGGACTTGTGGAGATTCCACTTGCAAAAGTAAAGGAAGGCGGTTTTTACCCCGGCATTTTCTGGGCAACAATTCCAGGTGCGCTTGTGATTATTGCGCTAAGCCTGGCTTTCTACGTGCACGTATTAGCAAAATTCAATCTTATAAAAGAGCAGGAGGAAAGCAATGCAAATGCTTAGGGATTTTTTCTTTTACGCTCTTTATTCTTCAGCCGTACTGGTTTACGGAATAGGACTTAACAGAGCCGTCCTCATGAGCAAAAAACCGCGTTTCCTTATCTGGGACTGCATAAAGATGCTCATTGCGGTAAGCTCTTCGGTTTCACTTTCTTATCTGGTCGTTTCAAAGTGCCTGTGCAATGTTGGCTTGGCGGAACTTTACCCCTTCGTTGCAGTGCTCATCTTTTCTGCCATCTCCGTCTTTATAGAAGCCATCGTTAGGATTACTGCAAAAATAAGCATGGCGGAATACACTGTTTCCATGCTCAGCATACTTCTTTCGCTGAACGAAAGCCTTTCCCTTTCCCAGTGCGTACTAAAGGCCTGCTTCTGCATCATAGGATTTTACCTTTGCATACCGCTCTTTTTCGCAATCAGAAAGAGGGTGGAACTTTCAAGTCCTTCACAGGATTTTAAGAATTTAAGCCTTGTGTTCATAAGCATTGCAATCCTTATGCTACTTCTCCTTACCGTGAACGTGTCATGGCTTAACCCGCAGATTTTTTCGGAGGTGAACAATTGATAGTTTCCATATTACTTTTGTTTCTTTTGATTTTTATAAGCGCAGCGGTCCTTTTCTTTCTCTTTATAAGCCTTTTGCCATCACTTAAGGCCCAGAAAATAAATGCAAAGGATCCAATGTTCTCCAAGGAAGAAGTGGACGCAATCCTACGCTATGATGACTTTAAGTGGGCAAAGACCGGCAGTAAGACTGCAATCTATACAAAGGAACAGCTTATAAGCGTTCTTGGCGGAGAGGAAGCCCCGGAGGAATTATCGTCAATAAGCAAAAATATTGAGGAAAAAGACTTCCAATTCTGGAAAAAGTGCTATACAATGCTCAAAGGGAAGCAAGAATAGCTTTTTATAAGAAATGCCGTAGTGGGGAAGCATATTAAAAAGTATGGGTATTTTAAATATTTGCATGGAACTGTCCTTTAAAGACGATGGGGCCTTGTCTGATTCTGAGTGGGAAAACAATTACCAGACAATGCTAAAAAAGTTCCTTACATTTCTATATTCTCATCCAAAGATTCCTTTCGCATTTTCGTTTACTGGTCTCCAGCTTGAGTTTTTGCAGTCCGTCCATCCGGAGGCCATGGAAATTTTCAGCGAGATAACAAGCCGCAAGCAGGGTGAAGTTTTAGGAGGGGGATTCTACACACCAGTCTTCCCACTTCTTTTTCCCGTAGACAGAAGCGGTCAGATAGAAAAAATGAATGCCGCAGTAAGAATGGGCATTGGAAAAAAGCCGCGCGGCATGACCCTTTTAAAAAGCATCTGGGAACCAGCTCTTATCATAACCTGCCAGTCATGCGGAATAGAGTACATTCTGCTCGACGCAAGCCTTATTCCTTGCATTACGCCTTCAGAAAAGAATTCTTTTCTGCCTTTTATAACAAGTATGCAGGGAAAGACTCTAAAGGTAATCCCCATTCAGAATGAGCTCAAGCCTCAGCCCGGAAAAAGCGCATCCTTATGGATTGAAGACCTGGAGAAAAAATCACAGGCACAAAATTCAACCTTGCCAACGATAGTTTCCATGTCGTTTTCTCTAAAAGAAATCAGCGCTTTGCTGAATTCCGGTTTTTTTGAGGAATTGAATTCCCTTGTTACAGAAAAAAAACTTGAATCTTCCCAGTTGAATCTACCTCAGTTCTATCTAAAATCTGCGCGAGAATATTCAAGTGCATATATTCCCTCTGGCATGTCGGAAAACCTTTCCCGCTGGGCAAAAAAAAGGTACGTCAGTTCAAACAGCAACTTGTTCGGCCGCACCTTTTACGACTACCTTAACGCATATCCCATGGTAAAGCAGCTCTATGACCGCATAATGTACATGAGCATGCTAATTTCCCAGACCCACGGAGCAGACAAAATCCGAAAGAGGGCCGCACAGGAAAAACTTTGGGAAGCGGAATCAGGCTTCAACTTTATCTGCTGCAGTACAGGTCTTCCTGCTCCTGCGCAAAAAATCCAGCATGCATTCAGATTGCTTAATGAGGCGGAAAAACTTGTTCGCGAAAGCAAGGAATTCAGGGAATCCGTTACAAGCTATGACTACAATGCCGACGGTTTGAATGAATATGTGTGCCAGATGGAAAAATACCATGCAATAATTACGCCAAGGGGCGGTCAGATTGCAGAACTGGACCTTGTAAATTCAGGCTCCAACTATGCCGCAAACTATTCGCGTATCAAGCAGTTTGACTCAGCAGATGACTCCTACAACCGTGGTATTTTTGTTGAACACCTTTTTGAAAACAAGGATTTTGATGATTTTCTAGACTTTAAGCCAATAAAAAACGACTGTTTCTGCAATTCAATTTTTTCAGAGGTAAAATTCGACGGAAAAAGAAGGGAACTTCAGCTGGAATCAAAGGCACTTTATTCTTCCCTAAAGGTGCCTGTAAAACTGTGCAAGAACTACATCATCACTTCTAACGGATTTATCGTTCAGTATATCCTAAAGAACGAAAGTCCTTTCCCTGTAAAAGGGGTTTTTGCCGTAGAGATGAATTTTGCAAAGACAGATTTTTCCTGCAAGACTGGCTCTTCCAAGCAAAAAGAAGGTCAATACGGTGCAGAAATGATTTTTAGGGGAAGCAAGCAGAACATTCCGACCGGAACACCTTTCCACGCAAAAAATTCTGCTGAACAGGGGGGGCTTTCCCTTTTGCAAATTACAGACAATCCAGAAAAGACGCTCCTTCTCTTTGAGCCAAATGAAGAATCCGGTTTCCTGCTGAACACAATAAACTTCAACGACCGCACAAATCCAGAAAGCAAGGTTCTTGATTCATCCACGCTGTCTGTCCAGTTCTACTGGGAAATAGACATGGCACCTGCCAGAGCAATGGAAAAAACAATAAACCTTAGCATCATATCCCAAAAGAAAAAGAGCGGTTTTTAGTTCTAGCGGCAGCCTATTATCAGAACCTATCTACCGTGAAGCTTCTTTAGTGCCTTTTTGTGCCACCAAGCCCTTAGCCTTTCTGCGGCAATGTACAAATTGTATACGGACAAAAGCTTTACGTCATAGCTTCCGGGTCTGTGGACTATTGCACCGCCAAAGCCTGTCTTAAATAGGTAAAGTCCGTGCATGGGGTGCTTTTCGTCTGCGGCGGGAGGCATTCCGTAAAAGTCATAGACAGGGCATCCTGCCTTCTTTGCATCCTGGATTGCGGTCCACTGCAAGAGGTAGGCCGGCATAAGGTTGCGCTTTATGTTTCCGCTTGCACCGTAAAGGTAGACTGCTTCCCTGGGGCAGAAAAGGGTTATTATTCCCGCAAGATAGTCATCCTCATGTTTTGCAAGGTAGAGGCTTATTAGAGGCCGCTTTTCGGAAGAGGGGCATCCACGCTTAAGCAAATCGATGTAGTAAGACTTGTTGTGGAAGCTTACACCGTCGCGCTTGCTTGTCTGCTCAAAGAGGGCGTAGAACTGGTCAAAGGCTGCCTCAAAGTCAGAATCTGTAGCAAAATGCCTTGTTACCTTTACGTCTTTTTTTGCGGCCAACCTAATGTTGTAGCGCCACTTGCTCTTCATTGCACCAAGAATTTCATCTTCCGTCTTGTCCAGAGAAAGAATTGTCGTGTCCGGCGGCTGAATTGCAACTGGGGCTCTTTTTACGTTTATGCCTTTGCAAATGCTGTCTGCCTTCTTGTTCCATTCGTCCCGCTCTTCGCAGCTTGCAAAATCAACAGCCGGGTCAAAGCGCACGCAGATTGTGTTCTTTGGAAGGTAAGGCTTTACGGCTTTTGCAATTGCTTCAAGTGATGAAAGGAATTCCTTTTGTATGGAAAGCTTGTCTTCTGCAGCAGGGTATTCTGGCGCCATTGGAACGTAGGCTATGCTGAATTTCTTTACCTTAAGCGAAAACTGCCTTACAAGAACAGTCAGCAGCTTTTCTGAGCTCAATTCATCAAAAGGAATTTCACTTTGGGAATGAATGGGGGTGTAGGAAGAGCCTTCTGTCTTAAAATAGTAAGGCTTCCATCCGTGCTCCCCCTTAAAAGAGGCCCAGAATTCAGTCTGCAAAAATCTTAGGGGCATCATAAAATCAGTTTACTCCGCCATTCTTTGCATGCACAGTTTCTAGAGACTTTCCACATGCAGTAAGCTTTTTTCCTGCAATCTGAACGCTGCCGTCAACCACGTTTATCTGAACCTTAAAGAAATCATCAGCGGAAATTTGTTCGGGCTTTACAGCTTCTTCTGAAGCACCTTCAAGAATTACCTTTGTTCCCGGAGCAGCCCAAGGAGCTTCAAGCGGTTCAACGCAAGCCTTTCCGTTTTCGTCCGTGTAGTCCGCTGCAAGAAGCATTCCGTGGCTTTCTACACCGCGCATGGTACGGGGTGCAAGGTTTGCGGCAAGGATTATGTGCTTTCCAAGAAGATCTTCCGGCTTAAGGTATTCGCGGAGGCCAGACTGGATTATGCGGTCACTTCCGCTTCCGTCGTCAAGGTGCTCAATATAAAGCTTTTCTCCCTCAGGATTGTTTTCCACCTTGGTTATCTTTGCAACCTTAAGCTCTATCTTTTCATTAAAGAATGCGGCCTGGTCAGCGGCAAGTTCAACAGCCTCTTTCTTCTGCTTTTTTGCCTTTGGCTTTGACTTGTCATCCTGCTTGCGGTCTTTCTGGCTTCCTGCATATTTTTCGCGGAAAGCATCTGCTGATTTCTGGTCGAGCGGGGTAAAGTAAACCGCAGTTGAACCTACGGAAGTAAGGCCTTCTGTCTGCCCCAAATTGCTCCAGTTGAGTCCTCCGCTAACAGCTTCTTCACCAAACTTTGGCTCGCTAATCTTGCAACCAAGGTAAGAAAGAATTGTCTCCGTAAACTGCGGCATGTAGGGATGGGCCATAATCATAAGGTCCTTTATCATGTAGCAAAGGTTGTGAATAAGCTTTGCGGCCTTTTCCGGGTCTTCCGTGCGGGTCTTCCAAGGTTCACCGTCCTGGAAAGCCTTGTTTCCAATGTCTGAAATCTGGAAAATCTGGTGGAAGGCATCCTTCAAATTTGCCCACTCAAGGTTTTCCGTAATTTTTGCTTCCAAATCACGGATTTTTGCCCACATTTCTTCATCAACAGGGGCATCGGGAATTTTTCCCTCATAATACTTTGTTACGAACAAAAGAGTGCGGTTAACAAGGTTGCCCAAGTTGCCAATAAGCTCTCCGTTGTATTTTTCGCGGAATTCCTTCCATGTAAACTGGTAGTCCTGCTTTTCCGGGCGGTTGTAGAAGATGTAGAACCTCCACGCATCCGCCTTTATGCCGCTTTCCTTGGCATCGCTTCCAAAAACGCCCACACCCTTGCTCTTGGAGAACTTACCGTCCTCGTAGTTAAGGTATTCAGTAGATGACATGTGGTAAAGCTTTGTCCAGTTGTGGCCAGAACCAATGAGGCTGCAAGGGAAAACAACCGTGTGGAATGGAATATTGTCCTTTCCGATGAACTGGAACAAATCAACAGGAGCCTTTCCCTTTGCTTCCTCGCTTTCTTCGGGGAGCCACCAGCTCTTGTAGTCAAAAGAAGGCTTTCCGGCAGCCTTAAGTTCATCTGCCAGCTGCTTGGTAATAGAAATGTAGCCAATAGGAGCGTCAAACCATACGTAGAAGACTTTGTTCTCGTATCCGGGCTTTGGAACAGGAATTCCCCACTTTAAGTCGCGGGTTATGGCCCTTTCGTTAAGACCGTCGCGTATCCATGCCTTTGTAATATTGACCGCGTTTTCTGACCAACGGCCGTCCTGGCTTGCCTTTATCATCCATTTGTCCAGATTCTGGCTGATTGCGGGAAGGTCAATGTAAAGATGCTTTGTCTCGCGCACTTCCGGCGTGTTGGAGCAAGTGGAGCAGCGGGGTTCCTTTAGTTCAACAGGATCAAGAAGGGAGCCGCACTTTTCGCACTGGTCACCGCGGGCATCCTCGTAGCCACACTTTGGACAGGTTCCACGGACAAAACGGTCAGCAAGGAACATATTACAGTGTGTACAGAAGAGCTGCTTGTTTGTGTGTTCCTTAATATAGCCATTTTTGTCAAGGTCAAGGAAAATCTTCTGGGTTATTTCCGTACACTGCCCATTGGATGTGCGGCCAAATTTGTCAAATGCAATGCAGAACCACTTGTAAATTTCGTCATGCTGCTTAAAGTAATAATCGCAAAGTTCGCGGGGGGTCTTTTTTTCTTCAATCGCCCTTGTCTCTGTTGCAGTACCGTATTCATCGGTTCCGCAGACATACATAGTCTCATAGCCACGGCTTCGGCAAAAGCGGGCAAAAACGTCTGCGCTAAGCATCTGGATTAAATTTCCAAGATGGGGAATATTGTTTACATAAGGTAATGCGGATGTAATTAATCTTCTATTCATAGAAGGGTATTATAGTTTGTTTTACCCATCTAGTCAATTAAGCGCCAAGCTCAAAAGTCAGGAAACAATCGTTTCTGTCTTGTTTTTTGCAGCCAAGGCACGGCGGTTAAGGTAATGGACGGCAGAAAAAAGGACTATTATAACGGCATAGTTGGCAAGAAGCATGATTATGGCTGAAGTCCCCTGAAGATACAAGGCAATGCAGCATGAGAGGCAGATAAGTGCCTGTACAAAAAGCAGAAGAAGAAGAACCTGTGTGGAGCTAAAACCTATGTTCATAAGCTTGTGGTGTATGTGGGCCCTGTCAGGAGTCATAATTCCCCTGTGTTCCCTTAGCCTACGGATTATGGCCGCAATGCAGTCAATAGTAGGAATGGCAACAAGGTTCAGCATTACAAGAAACTTATTGTACTCAAAATTCACGCTAGACTTGTAAAGGGGCAGGGCTGCAATCATAAAGCCCAGAAACTGGCTTCCACCGTCACCCATAAAGATTTTGGCCTTGGGTTTGTTGTAAAGCAGGAATCCCAAGAGGCTTGCAACCAAAAAAAGACATATTGTTGCGGAATGAGGCGCATTTCTTGCATAAATTACGGCACATGTAAAGGCTATTAAAGAAGAAAGCCCACCGCAAAGAGCATCAATACCGTCTATAAGGTTGAATGAGTTGATTACGCCAATTATCCATCCCATTGTAAGAAGCCAGCTAAAGGGAGTAGGAATTACAAAACTTCCTATGCGCAAAAAGCGGTGGTTTGTAAAAACAACTATGCAGGCCGCAATAATCTGAACAAAAAGCTTGAACAAAGCCCTAAGATTCCTAAAGTCATCAATTATGCCAAAAAGGAAAATGATGAATCCCGCCAAGACAAATGGAATAAAAGAAGAAGCCGCATCATCCTTTATAAGCACATATATTATTGCAGAAACCACAAAACCGGTCACAAAACCAATACTTCCAAGACGAGGTATGTTGCCACTGTGGATTTTCCTTTCGTCCAAGCTGTCATACCATTTTCTCTTGTTGCATATAACTATTATTATTGGAATCAAAACTGCGGAAATCATAAATGCAAGCGCACAAAGCCACCAGACAATATGGTTTTGCCTTACAAAGAGCAGTGTCAGATTTATGAATAATTCCCAGCTATTGCCCTGCATATTTCCTAACCTTCAAAAGCAGACTTTGCCATTTTTACGACTTCCCGCATAAAATCGCCGGAACCTTTTTTCATAACAAGAACCTTTCCGTTCTTTACTACAACCGCAAGGTCGCTCACGCCACAAAAAGCAACAGGCAAATCCGAGTAGACAAAATTATTGGTTCCTTCTACGTTTATAACCTTCTTATCGTCATTTTTACCGGCATACTTTTCAAAAGAATCCCAGCTGCCAACGTCATCCCAGTCAAAAGAAGCCATAACAGCCGCAGCCTTGTCCGTCCTTTCCGCAACCGCATTGTCAACAGCTATGGAGGGGGTCTTCTCATAGGATTCACTCATCAGCTGCCAGTTTTCTATGCATTCTATGCCCAGGACCTTGTTTTTAGATGGCAAAGAGCCTCCTGCAAAGTTTTCAAAAGCCTGCCAGACAGAGGGGTCGCATTTTTTAACCTCATTTAAAAAGAAATCATCCGTAAAGGCAAACATACCGCTGTTCCAATAATAGCAGCCTTCCTTAAGATATTCCTTTGCAGTCTCCAAATCAGGTTTTTCCTTAAAATTATCTATATTGAACACGTTTTCTATGCCGTCAAGCCCAGAACCCGCCTTTATATAACCGTAACCTGTAGCAGGGGATGACGGTGGAATGGCATAGCATACAAAATATCCCTTTTGCGCAGCCTGAGAAGCCTTGGCACAGTCGCTCAAAAAGCTTTGTATGGGAGAAATAATGTGGTCGCTTGCCAGGGTAAGGATTGTATGGGTTGTTCCATCAGTAGACTGGCCAATAGGCTTGTCAAAAAACTTAAGCATCTTGCAGGCAAGAACCAAAGGTGCACAGGTATGCCTTGGCTTGGGCTCTGCAACAATAATCAAATCATTAAAAATTTTATCCTTATCCTTTTGGGAAGATTTCTCCGCCAGAGACACGCACTGTTCAGCAACACCCTTTACAAGGCTGCTCCTGGTAATAACAAGTATTTTTCCCTCTGGCTCAAGTGCCAAAGCCCTTTGAATGGAAGACTGCAAAAAAGAAAGGTTTCCGTCAACAGACAGGAATTGCTTCGGGTTTTCCGGTACAGAAGCAGGCCAAAGACGCTCTCCAATGCCTCCTGCCAGAATTACAATGTCTGTAAAACTCTTTTCACCCATAAAAAAACAAAACTCCTGCGTTATTTACTTATTCTATTATAAGCATAAATCA
>ODAI012575154.1_pt1 | contig 41284 bp, 28 predicted proteins | sample 1539321 | NCBI WGS metagenome assembly ODAI01 (sample SAMN02144231, study PRJEB22623) | gut metagenome | biome: sheep rumen | host: Ovis aries | place: New Zealand
AGCCTTTCCTTGCATTTGGCACCAGAGCAGGATACTCTGGCTATGCCGCCAAAAGAGCGCAAGGATGCGCTTTTGAAAGCGGCATAAGAATTATACTCATTTTCTCTGTTCAAAGCGGTTTTTAGAGGTACCCTTAAATATTTGAATTTGTGTGGTATCACCTTTACTTCTTTTCTCCGAAAGCGGCATCTGTCTGTGCCCTGAGCCGGTCTGCGCATTCGCTCTGAAAAGATCGGCGTAACATTTTCTTTCAGATGTGTTTTTATGTCCGAAACATACGCACGCACCCTGCACCATAAAATTGCGGCTGTGAGAGCGTGAGCTTTCAGTCGGTCATTGATACGTATTCATTATAGCACAATTCCCATAAAAAATCAACTTTCGACAGATGTCCTCGCGGACAGCGCTGGGGCTCTGCCCCCGTCCCCGGCGGGCTCTGCCCTGCACCCGCTGGGGCTCTGCCCCCGTCCCCGGTTCCTTTCGGAAGCGAAAGGAACCGAAAGCTGATCCCGTTCCACGGAGATTCAATCATCTGTATAAATAATAAAAATTGGCTTTATTGACAGACATAAGGCTCCAGATCGTCCCACGACCCGGAGCCTTGTTGTATCTCAGTCTCTGCGTACTGCTTTCATCTGTATCTTATTTCCGTACATTTCATTATCAGCGCGCTCAAATACATCTCTCACGCTCTTGTCCTGACCGGCTCTGTAATTTGAACACCCTACCGCAGCTGACGGTTCGTTCCTGAGATGACCTGACTTATACCCTGCACTGACCATATTCCTGAAATTTGCCGCAAGTGTGAGTGCATTCCGTGACTCTTCGCCCTCAACTATGACCGCAAACTCATCTCCACCGATCCTGAACGCCATTTTGCTGCCGAAAAAGCCGGTTATTTTGTCCGCAAGCTTTTTAAGCACCGCATCACCCTCATTATGACCGCATTCGTCATTTATCCGTTTAAGATAGTTCAGGTCAATAACGATCACTGCAAAATTCGCTTTTCCGTTCTTTATCATCTCGTCGAGACGTTTTACGTTCTCATAATAAGAGAGCTTGTTTTCAAGTCCCGTAAGAGCGTCTTTTCGTGCAAGCTCGCTGAATTTCTCCGCCCTTTCATTCGCGGTAAGAAGATCGCCGGAGATCTGCATTATGCGGTCTATATGCTCCTGTATCTCGGTTATCATTGAAGCCGTATGCAGCGAAAGCACAGCGATCTCGTCATTTCCGCGTGTGTGCCGGCGTATATTTTCCGCTATTACGGGATCCTTTATACGGGTGTATTCCTCTATGCTCGTGGTGAGATATCTTATGCGGTCGATGCAGTTCACACTCACATACCGCATACCGAGAGCGCAGATGCCTGCTATGACTGCTTCAAGAATTACAGCAAAGATCAGTGTGCGGAATATAGCCCTCTGTTCAGTGCCGTTCATATATGCGGCTGCGCACATCACCCCGCTCCTGCCTCCGCTCAGTCCGACAGCTGTATAGCATGTAATGACCTTACCGTATTCGCCGTTAAATATGTCACTGACGCTGACTGCTGATCCTTTTTCAGTGACTTCGTTCAGGACTTCAGAAACTTCCGGCGAAGCGTCCCGGAAATATCCGGCTGTTTCCTCAGGATATCTTTCAGGTTCAGATTTATCAGGGCGAACATCAGCAAGGAGCAGCACGCGCGAATTGTCAGGCGATACTTCAAAAAGACTTATTGATGCAAGTTCAAACGCATTCATGAAGGGCACGGCTCTCAGCTTCCAGCCCCCGATATCGTCATTATTTACCGCGATCTCAACCTCCGGCACCAGAACGGCAGAGACCTGCGACAGCTTCTCACTCAGACCTCTTCTGTATTCGGAGGAATGTTCTATATAAGAATATATTCCGGCTGCAACCGGTATTACTGCCATGAGAAAAGCAAACAGGATACCAAAGCTGAACGCAAGCCTTTGCGTCAGCTTTTCTTTTATCTTGTTTTTCATACTCATATATCACTCCTCTCAAAGCAGTAAGAGATAAGGACGAGAAAGCCGATACATTTACACGGTCAGTTCTGTCCGTAGTAAGCGTTTTTCCCGTGTTTTCTCAGATAATGCTTATCGAGAAGCTCCTGCTGCATCGGTCCGATACCCGGCACCATGCTCTGAGCGTGATAATTCATGAATGCGGCTTCTTCCAGTACAACTGCGTTATGCACTGAATCGGCAGCGTTTTTACCCCATGTGAAAGGTCCGTGGCTCATAACGAGAACTGCCGGGATCGTCATGGGGTCGATGCCGTCAAATGTCTCTATTATCACATTTCCGGTCTCTTTCTCGTATTCTCCGGCGATCTCTTCGGGAGTCATCTTTCTCGTGCAGGGTATCTCGCCGTAGAAATAATCTCCGTGAGTAGTCCCCAGTGCAATAACGCCCTTCCCTGCCATAGCGAATGATGTAGCCCAGCGACTGTGGGTATGGCAGATACCGCCCACCTCAGCAAATGCACGGTAGAGCGCAAGATGCGTCGGCGTATCGCTGGAGGGCTTGTATTTTCCCTCCACCTTCTCGCCTGTCTCAATGCTCACTACCACCATATCATCGGCAGTCATGCCGTCGTACTCGACCCCGGAGGGCTTTATGACGAACATTCCGCTTTCTCTGTCAACGCCCGACACATTTCCCCATGTAAATGTGACAAGCCCGTGCTTCGGAAGCATAAGGTTCGCTTCAAGAACTTCCTGTTTCAGCTTTTCAAGCATATCATACATCTCCTAATTTCTTTTCGGCGGACAGTCCCGCGTTATAGCGCTTCATAAACTCAGCAAACCCACGCGTGCCGTCAGCATCGGGCTTTGCGGTATTCTTTTCCATTCCCGCGAACACATCGTTTTCAAGCCAGCCGGCAAGCGTCTTTCCGCTGCCGCATATCATATACGCAGCAAGAAGCGCCATTCCCCACGAGCCGCCCTCTCCGGCGGTCTTCATTACTGAAACCGGAGTGTTCAGCGCGTCCGCAAGGTATTGCTGTGCAACGCCTTCTGTCTTGAACAGTCCGCCGTGTCCGGTGAACTGATCCGCACTTGCCTTTTCTTTCTCAAACAATATATCCATTCCGGAACTGAGCGCAGCAAAGGAAGAATATATCTGCGCACGGAAGAAATTCGCAATGTTCATTCTGCTGTCCAGAGTGCGGAAGTACATAGGTCTGCCGTTCTGAACACCCGTGACCGGTTCGCCGGAAAGGTAGTTGTAAACGGTGACTCCTCCGCAGTCGGCATCTCCGCTTAGTGAATTCTTATAAAGCAGATCGTATATCTCCGAACGTTTCATCTCATGTCCGGAAAGTTTTGCAAAGCCTTCAAACAGCTTTACCCATGCATCAAGCTCGGAGCAGCAGTTGTTGCAGTGTACCATAGCTACGGGAGCGCCGTCCGGTGTGGTAACTATATCTATCTCCGGGTAAACGTTCGTTAACGGCTTTTCGAGCACAAGCATCGAGAATATAGATGTTCCTGCGGAGATATTTCCGGTTTTCGGAAGGACCGCGTTTGTCGCAGCCATTCCTGTACCGGCATCTCCCTCGGGAGGACAAAGCGGTATCCCGGCTTTAAGGTCGCCGTCCGGGTCGAGGAATTTTGCACCGGAGTCGGTGAGAGTTCCTGCGTTTTCTCCTGCCGTAAGCACAGCAGGAAGTATTTCCCTTATATCCTGTGTAAATCCGTGAGACGAAGCCGCCTCCGAAAACTTCTCAAGCATAGACTCATCGAATCCGCCTCCGCTTATGGGGAACATTCCCGATGCATCGCCGATACCCAGAACGCGTTTTCCGGTAAGCAGATAATGGATATATCCCGCAAGTGTCGTGATATGCGATACCGCCGTAAGATGCGGCTCATTGTCGAGTATCGCCTGATAGAGATGCGCGATGCTCCAGCGCTGGGGGATATTGAATCCCAGAAGCGATGTGAGTTCGGAAGCAGCTTTTCCGGTCGTGGTATTTCTCCATGTACGGAACGGGACAAGAAGCCTGTCCTCGCTGTCGAACGCCATATATCCGTGCATCATAGCGGATATTCCCACAGAACCGATAGTGCTGAGCGTGATGCCGTATTTATCGGAAACATCTTTTTTAAGCGCCGCATAGCAGGCTTTTATGCCGTTATGTATATCATCGGCTGAATATGTCCAGTACCCGTTCTCAAGCCTGTTTTCCCATTCGTATGAGCCGCTTGCGACTGGCGCGAATGTATCGTCGATGAGCGTCGCCTTTATTCGTGTAGAACCGAGTTCTATGCCGAGAAATGTCTTTCCCTGCGCTGTTTTTTCCTGTATTGTCATAGCAGTTATCCCTTCATTCCGGATCTCATGTCGAGCATTTCAAGCGTCTGCTCGAAGGTATTAAGATCTGTCTTATCATCGATCACCACAAGCTCGGTGTCTGTCATTTTTGCGAAAAGGCGTATGTCTTCACTGGTGAGTGCTGTAGAAACCACAGCGTGATGCGCTCCTCCTGCATATATCCACGCAGCGGCGCCGGTCGCAAAATCGGGTTTTATCTTCCACATGAGTCTCGCAACGGGGAGCTTAGGCATCGGTTCGGGCTGCTGCACAAGCTCGATCTCCGCGCACACAAGGCGGAATCTGTTGCCGAGATCTATCATTGAAACAGCTATGCCCTTTCCGGAAATGCCGTCAAATACAAGACGTGCGGGATCCGACTTTCCGCCTATGCCAAGGGGGTGTACCTGTATTTTCGGCTTTGTTCCCGCAAATACGGGAGAAACTTCAAGCATGTGAGCGGCAAGCTCCAGTTCGCTCCCCTCGGTGAGATCGTAGGTATAATCCTCCATGAATCCGGTAGCTCCGGCTCTGTCTGCTGCCATTTTCTGCATCACAGCGCCAAGTGCCGCGGTCTTGTAGTCACCTTCCGGACCGAAACCGATGCCCTTTGTCATGATGTTCTGGGCGGAAATTCCGGGGAGCTGGTTCAGCCCGTGAAGATCCTGGAATGTATCGGTGAATGCCGAAATATTCTCTTTTGCAATGAATATGTCAAGCGCAGTCTCATACTTTGCCTGTTCGCGTACAGCCGCTATGTTGTCTGTATCCATATCGTACTTTTCGGCGTACTCTTTCATTTTGGCATCTATATCCGCTTCTGTCACCGAGTCCGCTATTTTTACAAGATCACCGATACCGTAATAGTTCACGTTCCAGCCGAACTTTATCTCGCTCTCCACTCTGTCTCCGTCAGTGACCGCGACGTCGCGCATATTGTTTCCGAACATTGCCACGCGCATTCCTTTGCAGAAGTCAACAGCCGCCGCTGCGTAAGCAAAACGGCGTATCTTTGCGATGACACCTTCATGCTTGTAATAACCGGCAACCACTTCGCGCTTTATGCGCAGACGGGTGCAGATAAAACCAAATTCCCTGTCTCCGTGGGCGGACTGGTTCAGATTCATGAAATCCATATCTATGCTGTCATACGGAAGCTTCTCGTTGTACTGTGTGTGCAGGTGAAGCATAGGCTTTCTGAGTGCCTGCAAAGCGCGTATCCACATCTTTGCAGGTGAGAATGTGTGCATCCACATTATAACGGCGATACAGTCAGGGTCTGCCGATGCCTTTACGCAGAGCTGTTCGGCTTCAGCAGCCGTCTTTACTATCGGAGTATGTGCTACCTGCGCGATATCCGAGAGTTTTCCGTCAAGGAAAGCCGCCATTTCACTGCTGTCCTTTTCCGCCTGTGCGAGAGTTTCCTCACCGTAGAGATCCTGACTTCCTGTAATAAAATATATCTTCTTCATTAAGTTCCTCCGTAATTATGAAAGTATGATGCTTACCACCGAGCATTTCGGGAGCGTGAATTTTACGCCCTTTTCAGTGATCTCAGCCTTGTGTGAAGCAGGAGCAAGTTTTTCGGGTGCGCCGAAATCATTATATGCTCTGACATCGCCTGTGAGTATGCAGGCTTCTGCAGTCTTCGGCTCAGCTCCGACTATAGCGCAGTCTATCTCAAAATCTTCTCCGAGAGAAGCGTTTGCGAAAGTCATTGTGATCTTTCCGTCCTTGTCCATGGATACGGACTGTGATACAGCAGGGATACCGTTTGTTTCGGCATTGTCGGTATAGCTGTACAGAAGCTCTGCGTCCTGATGTGTCTTGTACATATCAAAAACGTGATATGTCGGAGTTTTGAGCAGCTTGTCGCCCTCTGTCATTACGAGGCACTGGAGAACATTCACTGCCTGAGCGAGATTTGCCATGCACACGATATCCGAGCGCCGGTTGAAAATATTAAGGCTTGCGGCTGCAACGATAGCATCACGCATGGTGTTCTGCTGGAAGAGAAATCCCGGATTTGTGCCCTCTTCGACATCGAACCAGCAGCCCCACTCATCAACGACAAGCTTCATATTGTCGCTGTACTTCTTCATTATCGCGCTGTGCTTTTCGATGAGCTTATCTATATGCAGAGCATTTTTTATCGTGTTGTAGTATTCTTCATCTGTGAACTTTGTGGCACTGCCCTTTGCTTCAAAATTGCCCGAGGGGATAGTGTAGTAGTGCAGGGAGATCGCCTTTGCGTGCCAGTCGTTTATTATGCTCATAAGCACATCGGTCCAGTGGTAATCGTCCACATTCGGACCGCCCGCGATCTTGAACAGCTCGTTTCCGCTGAAATTGCGGCAGTATGTCTGAAAACGGCGGTAAAGATCTGCGTAATACTCAGGCCTCATATTTCCGCCGCAGCCCCAGTTCTCGTTTCCTATACCGAGGTATTTCAGCTTCCATGGCTTTTCTCTGCCGTTTTTGCGGCGAAGATCAGCCATAGGAGAAATGCCGTCAAAGGTTATGTACTCTATCCAGTCAGCAAGCTCTTCAACAGTACCGCTTCCGACATTTCCGCAGAGATATGGCTCACAGCCTATCTTCTCGCACATATTGAAAAATTCGTTGGTGCCGAATGAATTGTCTTCGGTAACTCCGCCCCAGTGTGTATTTACCATTTTCTTTCGTGTGGATTTTTCACCGATGCCGTCACTCCAGTGATATTCGTCCGCAAAGCAGCCGCCAGGCCAGCGCAGTACAGGCATTCTTATCTGCCTGAAAGCTTCTATTATGTCGTTTCTCACACCGTCGGTGTTTGGTATCTCAGAATTTTCGCCCACGAAGATACCGTCATAGATGCACCTGCCGAGATGCTCGGAAAAATGTCCGTAGATCTCACGGTTGATGTGCGATCTTTTGTCCAGTGCATTCACTGCTGCAAGTAAAGTTTTCATGTAAAGCCTCCTGTTATTACATTATTAATTTACGGAATTTCAGCTATACCATACAAAGGCGTCAGACGCACTTCACTCGGTATAGACTTTATTTTGATATAGGGAGCCATACCCTCATCTGGTTTTCTCCCCTGTTGCCCCATGTATAGTAAGGTACCGCATAAGCGGTGCAAGGTGTTTCTTCGGGTCTGTGCGCGGAATAAAGTCCGTCTGTGCCTGTTATTCTTACTGCGGGAATACTCAGCCTTACTGTGCCTCCGAGAAGATCCGGTTCGCTGAAAGCGGAGATATCCGCGCTTGTGTCGAGTTTCAGCGAAAGTACATCTCCGCCGTTGTCGGCACCCTCAAAGCAATACACGAGCGGTCCTCTGCATACCGCGGCATATCCGGTCAGTCTCGGCACCTTCGTTGAAGCATAAACGAACCGGGGTGTATCGTCAAGCGTCAGTGTGATCTCGCTTCCGTCTGTTACATGAATATATGCATACCCGTTCACCGGTTTGATATCCGACACTTTTCCGTTCACAGAAAGATAATATTTTTCACTCCATGCAGGTATCCTGACAGCCAGTCTGCCTTTTCCTGATACGCGGTATTTTATTGTATATCCGTAGGGATATTCCGTATCACACTCTATCGAGATGCCGTTCTCAAAACTTACGGTGCCGGCTGCAAAAAGGTGACAGAAGGCGGTGTCTTCGTTCTCGCCGTAAGCGTATTTTCCGAATGAAGAAATAAGTCTTGCAGCATTGGGCGGACAGCACGCACAGGCATACCAGCCCGGACGCTGGGTGAGATCATGTCTGTGTGTGGGAGATACTCCGGAGATACCCGGAACACACTCAAGCGGATTCACATAGAAGAACCGCTTGCCGTCAAGCTGCATTCCGGCAAGTACAGTGTTGTAGAACGCCTGTTCCATAACATCGGCATATTCTCCCCTTACTTCGTTTTCAAGCATACGCGAGGCGAAGAACATAAGCCCAATGGACGCACAAGTCTCGGCGTATGAGGTATCGGGCGGAAGGTCGTAGTCAGTACTGAACGCCTCTCCATGCACAGTAGAACCTATTCCTCCGGTAATATACATCTGACGCGCGGTGATGCTTTTCCAGAGCCGTTTGCAGGCTTCATAAAGCTCAGTATCGCCCGTTTCGGAAGAGAGGTCAGCCATTCCCGTATAGAGATACACCGCACGCACGGCGTGACCGACCGCATCTTTCGCTTCTCTGAGCGGTACGCCGCTTTGCTGATAATCGGCATTCCCCGGATCGTTTCCCCAGACCTTCCAGCTTCGTGCTTCGCACTCACGTTTGTAATATCCGGTATCGCAGCCGCGAGAATTTATAAAGTATTCCGCAAGCTCAAGGCATTTTCTTTCCCCCGTGAGCCGATACATCTTCATCTGTGCAAGCTCTATCTCAGGGTGACCGGGGAATCCGCCGTGTTTGTCTTCGATGAATACCTTATATAAATGGGCAGTATTTTTCAGCATCACATCGAGCAGCTTTCTCTTTCCGAGAGCCTCATAGCAGGCGCACGCCGCTTCCGCCATGTGACCTGCGCAGTAAAGTTCATGTGCTTCGAGCAGGTTCGTCCAGCGTTTTTCCCTGTCCTTGACCGTAAAATATGTATCGAGGTAGCCGTCCTTGTCCTGCGCCGCCGCGATCAGATCAACAAGATCATCAAGCTGTTTTTCTAGAACAGGATCCGGAAAATTGCTCAGAGAATAAGCCGCGGCTTCTATCCATTTTGCCGCATCGCTGTCCTGAAATACCATTCCGTAGAATCCGTCGCCGGGATCTTCTCCGCGCACTGCTTTTCCGGCATTTATGAAGTTCTGCACTACATGGCTTTTTTCGGCACCCTCCGCCCTGTCATTCAGCACATTGTACTGATACGGTATCACGGTGCTGCTCACAAGCTTCTGATATTTTCCGATAAATCCGTCCGAAACGTATGCTTTCTGCTGTATCTGCTTCTGAATCTTCATCACTTTATAGACCTTTCTGCAATATTCTGCCTTTCATGGGATTTTTTTCTATATCCTGTTATTCGGATATCGGAGAAAAAACGCCGGGATCCAACAGCGGAGCAAGACAAATACCTGCAAATGTTGTAAAAATGTATTGACAACTGTAACTGTTTATATTATAATTGTATTATACGGTAAAAATCAATGGATAATATTCTTAAAAATATGGAGGATAGTCTTGAACGAAATAATACTTTCTTCAGCATATCAGCCGATAGTCTGCGCCTGTGACTTTCTGGCAGCCTTCGAGCCCTTTTATCACCTCGACCGCACGCTTGATTTCAATGACCTCATATACGTTGTCGAGGGCACAATGTACGTCTCCGAGGACGGCACGGATTACGAAATAAATGAAGGCGAACTGCTTTTTCTGAAAAATCATGTAAGACATTACGGCGTAAAGGAGACTCAGCGCGGCACAAAGTGGTACTACGCTCACTTTTATCTTCAGGAACCGGACGAGGATACACCGCGCTTCAGACCGGATTCTTCCCCACTGGTGCTGAACCAGCCCCTGCGTTCTTATGAAGTGCTGCCCAAAAAACTCGGCGGACTCAAAAACAGCAGCATCGAGAAGCGTTTCGCCGAGCTTGTGGAATACAGCCGCGTCGGCGACGAACTGAAAAGAATGAGGATCAACAATATGTTCTGCCAGTTCCTCACCGACATTGCACTTATGAAGTATATGGACAAAAATGATTACTCTTTGTCATGCAGGATATGCGCATGGCTCGAAAACCATTACACCGAGCCGTTCAGCACCGAAAAGCTTGAAAAGGAGTTTTACCTGAGTTACAAGCGAATGGCGGCAGTGTTCAAGAAAGAACAGGGCATGACTATGCAGCAGTACCATTCAGAACACCGTATGCATATAGCAGCGTATCTGCTCAGATCCACGCTTCTTCCTGTAGGGGAGATCGCAAGCCAGGTAGGATTTGAGGACCGTCTGTATTTCAGCAGGTGCTTTCATGCGTTCACCGGCGTTTCACCAAAAGAATACCGCAGTTCAGCAAAGCTGAATTACTGATCCCACATCATACTGTTCACAGCCCCGTAACGGCATACAACATTCAAGAAATTGTATGTACAACATTACGGGGCTGTTTTGTTAAAAATATAACGCCATTTTCGAGATAATTGTCCATATATTTAAGAGCATTGTCCATTGAAGTCAGGCCGATAATGGGTATATAATTATTACAGCGTAAATACATCGGTCAGAGTTTTTCGTCAAAAAGCAAAGGAGTTGTAATATGAGAAGTTCGTTGATCAAAATATCGGCAGCTGTTCTGGCAGTTGTCATTACAATTTCCGGATGCAGCGGACAAAAACAGACAACATCTGACGAGCAGACACAGGTGCAGACGGAGGCGGCTGAGGTGGACAGGGACTACGATTTTACAGTAAGCTACGACGGTATAAAAAAAGGCAATGTGTCATCAGGCGCATCGGTCCATGATCCTTCCATATTAAAAGCGAACGGAAAATATTACATCTACGGTTCTCATATGTCCTGTGCAGCGTGCGATGATCTGAAAACATGGAGATTCGTCGCGGACGGCTATCGTAAGTCAAATACCGTTTACGGTCAGATCTACGATGTTTATGACGAAGCATTCGCCTATGCCGGAAGTCCGGAGAGCCTGATACCCACCGACAACGCAAAACAGGGCGGAGAGCACGTATGGGCTCCCGATGTCATATACAATAAGGCTATGGGAAAGTACGTAATGTACTACTGCACCACATCTACATGGAATGCTTCAAACCTCTGCTACGGCATATCCGACAGCCCCGAAGGTCCTTTTGAATGGCAGGGAGCGCTCATATACTCGGGCTATGATGCCGAGACAATAAAAGGTACAGATGTTCTGGACTATGTTGATGAAGACTACGCATTAAGTACATATATAAAAGGAAGAGAATACAGATTCGAGGATTACCCGAATGCGATAGATCCTGCCGTATTCTATGACGCAGACGGAAGAATGTGGATGGTGTACGGCTCGTGGAGCGGCGGGATCTTCCTGCTCGAACTTGACGAAAAGACCGGAAAGGTCATTCACCCGGCAGCAGATCCGGACAACAGCGTTGATCCGTACTACGGCAAAAGACTGCTTGGCGGCGGTCATAACTCGATCGAAGGTCCGTATATACTCTGGGACGAGGAGAGCGGATATTATTACCTGTTCGTCTCCTATGGCGGACTTAACCGCGACGGCGGATATCAGATAAGAGTGTTCCGCAGCGAGACGCCCGACGGGGACTATGTCGATATGAACGGAAAAAAGCCGGAAAAGGGACTGAACCACGCTTACTTCGGACTTAAACTTTCCGGAAACTATATGCTTCCGAGCCTGACAAAAGCATATATGGCGACCGGACATAATTCCGCTCTCGCAGATGACGACGGCAGAAAATTCATAGTCTATCATACACGCTTTGACGACGGGACAGAAAGACATTCGCCCCGTGTCCATCAGTTCATAGTGAACGAAGAGGGCTGGCCGTGTATGCTGCCGTATCAGACACAGGGCGAGAAAGTTTCGGCTGACGGATATACGATGCAGGAGACTGCCGGACGTTACTACTTTATAGATCAGGGAATGAAGATCGACGGAAAGATCGCTGAACCTGTGATACTCTATCTTAACGATGACGGTACCGCAAAGACCGAAAAGTCCTCCGGAACATGGGAAATGAAAACAGGCTCTTATTATATGAACCTGACACTCGGAGACAAGACTTACAGCGGAGTGTTCTGCAAAATGCCGGACGAGGCAGGGACCGAAGTTATGACATTCTCGGCTGTCGGAAACGATGAGAGCGTATGGGGAGTAAAGTACATTGAAGCGGGAAAGTAAGAAAAAACCGCCGAGAGAAGGATTCAGGCGGAGAAAAAATTCCTACTATGAAGGAATGACAAAAAAGCAGATAGCCGTCGATACCGCAAAGACCGCGGCACGATGGCTCCTCATCACAGTATTCCTGTTCGGGTACTGGATAGCGATGCTTCTGCTTTTGTCTATGATATTTATAAATGTGTGGAAGGTCACACTTACTGAGCTTCTGATAATCGCGTGCATTCTCGGCAGTCTAAGCTCACTCGTTTATGCCTATGTGCTGGTGCACAGAAAATTTTATTATTAAATCGTAAGGGCATACCTCACACAGATCGTGCGGTATTACCCGAATTCAACGGTCAGGGAGAAAAGTATGAACAGGAAGAAGACGATAAAACATCTTTCAAAGGCATTGACTGCACTGTTTTTGTTATCGTTTACAGGTATGGCTGTTCCGATGAGCCCGGTCACCGCTTCGGCGGCATCAGATACCGGTTCTGTTTCCTCGTCCGTATATGACAAACAGTTCGTAAGCGAGCGTATCTCAAACAATTACAGCAAGGTAAGCTCCGGTTACAGCGCAAAGGAATACTCAGGCGAGGACATCGCGTTCAATTTCACAGACAGCAGCAGCTCAGCCGTGACAAACGAAACACGCGGCTACGCAGGAGCAGATACCGCTGCCGATCTTCACGCTCCCGATATTGCCGGACTGAAGATCTCAGTCCCGGAAACCGCACTTTATGCAATACGATTTGATTATATATCTTACGATGATTCGGTGCTTCCGGTCGAATTTTCAATGTCACTCGACAACGAGGGAAACTTCCCCTTCTACGAGTGCCGCAACATAAAGCTGCGTTCAGACTGGGTGCTCAAACCCGAAAAGGCTTATGACAGATATAACGATGAAGTCGTGACCGTTCCGGATAAGTCCGTAAAATGGCAGAGCACATATTTCACAGACAGCAGCGGCAGACATTCGGCACCTTTCCTTATCGAACTCGACGAAGGTGAGCATGACCTGTTCTTTACTGTCAAGAGCGGAAATTTCCTTCTCGGCGCGGTAACTCTCACAGCGCCCGAAAAGATACCCGAATACAAAGAAACTCATACAGCCGACGGCAATGCGCTGATCACCGTTGAGGGCGAGAAATATCTGTATGCGAACGAGTCATCGATACACGCGGTTGCAGAATTCGACCCCGGCGTTTCTCCCTATAAGGTGACCGATTCGGAACTGAACACCATAGACCCAGCATCATTCGATACAGCCGGCCAGTCCCTCTCATACAGCTTCACAGCAGACACTGCCGGATATTATTACATAGCAATGAATTACAGCCAGTCCGACAAGACGGATTTTCCCGTTTTCGTGGACGTGCGTGTAGATGATAAGATACCCGATTCAGCGTTTGCGGCATCTCAGATGGCATACAGCACCGGCTACAGGATATACACACTCTCCGACAATGACGGAAAAAAGCTTTCAGTGTATCTTGAACCCGGCGAGCACACAGTCTCCTTCACCATAACGCTGGATCCGATATGCTATATCCTCGAATCGGTCGAAGAGATAATGGCAGGCGTGAACGATCTCGCGCTGGAGATAACAAAGGTCGCGGGAACAAATTCCGACAAATACAGAGACCTTTCACTTTCGCGCTATATCCCTGATCTTGATGTCACACTCAGAGGCTACGCCGATGAGCTCACCGAACTCGAAGCAAGCGCCAGACGCTACACCGGCGGCGGCAATGTCGCGGTGATGTCCTCAATGCTCATCGCGGCGAACCAGCTCCGCTCGCTTGCCGACAAGCCCGACGAGATACCCTACCGTATCGCAGAGCTTTCGTCAAGCACAAACTCCGTCAACCAGTATCTTGCAAATACCATAGACTCTCTTCTCCAGAACGGGCTTGCGATAGATCGTATCTGGATCTATCAGGAAGGCGCAAAGCTCCCGGATCCGCCGGGATTCTTCGAGACGGTATGGAAGGCGATAGAACGCTTCGTCGCATCGTTCTTCGATCAGTCGTATTCGGCATCAAACGTTGACCGCGATCACCTTCAGGTATGGGTGAACCGTTCGAGCCAGTATGTGCAGGTAATGCAGAAGATGATCGACGAATATTTCACTCCCGCGAGCGGCATAGCTGTGGATATAAGCATAATGCCGGATCAGTACAAGCTCGTGCTTGCAAATTCTTCCGGAAACGCTCCCGATGTTGCGACCGGAATAAACTACACGATACCGTACGAGCTCGCAATACGAGGCGCACTTGTGGATATGGCACAGTATCCGGATTTTCAGCAGACCGCGTCACCCTATGAACCGGGCTTCTTCCTTACCGGAACTATCGGACAGTCCGTATATTCGATGCCGGAAACAATGAATTTCTGGGTGCTCGTTTACCGTACAGATGTCCTCGAAAAGCTCGGACTTGAAGTGCCCGACACAATACAGGACGTAATAGATATGCTTCCCGAACTCCAGATGCGCGGACTGAACTTCTACTATCCTACCGCCGGCATGAGAGCTATGCGAAACTTTCACGGCACTACCCCGCTGATCGTTCAGAGCGGCGGAGCGCTGTACTCCGGACTTGCACAGGACGGTACCACTCTCGGAAGCGAAGCATCGGTAAAGGGCTTTACTACACTCACCGACCTGTTCACCGTATATGATATGCCGGTGGATATCGACAACTTCTACCAGCATTTCAGAAACGGCGATATACCGATAGGTATATGCGATTACGGAACATACAACCTTATCAGCAACGCTGCGCCTGAGCTTGCCGGCTCATGGGACATCTCGATAGTTCCCGGGCTTGAACAGGAAGACGGAAGCATTGCGAGAAACACCTGCGGCTGTGCGGAATCTACTGTCATTTTCAAAAGCAGTACCGAACGTGAAGCAAAGGCGTGGGAATTTATAAAATGGTGGTCCTCCACTCCGATCCAGGCTGAATTCGGTCAGACTATGCAGATAACTTACGGTGACGAATATCTGTGGACTACCGCTAATGTCGAAGCCTTTGAGCGTCTCCCGCTTGACAGCTCACACAAGGCAGTAATACTTGAATTTGCCAAAAACGTTATAGATGTAGCGCGTGTTCCGGGAACATATATGCTTGAACGTGAGATAAGCAATGCTTTCAACTCCGTAGTGGTTGACGGAAAGAGCGCTCAGACACGTATAGACGAAGCTGTGAAGGTAATAGACCGTGAGATGAAGCGAAAGCTTGAAGAATTCGGATATATCGACAGCGAGGGCAATACCCTGAAAGAATACGTGATCCCGGATATCAACAGTATCATGCCGATACTCGGAAGATAAAACAAGGAGGTGCTTGTTTAATGGAAACACAGGCGAATACCGCCGCGGTCCCCGCAAAGCCTGCGGTGAAGCGCAGAAAAAACAAGATCTCCCGCCGTGAGAACAACTGGCGCGGCTGGCTGTTCATCGGTCCGTATGCGCTGATATTCACGATATTCATTCTTGTTCCGGTAGTTCTGGCAATAATACTTTCATTTACAAATTTCAACGCTATCGAGTTTCCGAAGTTCGTAGGATTTCTCAATTATATCACTATCCTTACGAACGATGCGGAATTTATGAAATATGTCCTGCCGAATACTGTAATTTATGCTGTTGTTGTCGGTATCGGCGGTTATATTCTTTCCTTCATTCTCGCGTGGGCTTTGTGCAACCTCACAAAGCCCGTGCGAACCGTTTTCGCACTGATACTCTATTCTCCGAGCATGACCACCGGTGTCGCTATGACCGTTCTGTGGAAGGTAATATTCTCCGGCGATCAGGCGGGACTCCTGAACAGCTGGCTCATGGAACTCGGAGTTATAACAGAACCTGTACTGTGGCTGACGGATTCAAGATTCCTGCTACCGATAGTAATTATAATCGGACTCTGGTCTTCTATGGGAATAGGGTTCCTGAGTATGATCGCAGGTATTCTCAATACTGACGCTTCACTGTATGAGGCGGCTGCAATAGACGGAATAACCAATCGTTTTCAGGAAATGGTGTACATAACGATACCTCAGATGAAGCCGCAGATGCTGTTTGCAGCAGTCATGGCGATAGTCGGAGCTTTCCAGAACGGCATGATAAGCTCAATGCTTGTCGGAAATCCGTCTCCCGGCTACGCTTCGCAGCTGCTTGTGAACCACATCGAGGACTACGGCTTTCTGCGGTACGAGATGGGATACGCGGCGGCAATATCGGTAGTCCTGCTGCTGATAGTACAGCTGTTCAGCAAGGGCGCGAACGCTCTGCTTACCGATAAGGACCCCTACGGAAAAGCAAAGGTGTCTAAGCCGGAAAGGAGAACGATAAGATGAAGGGCAGAAAAATTAATCCGAAAAGATTTGAGATAGGTCAGCTCAAGATAATCCTTCTTATCCTTCCGCTGGTCATATTCATGGGTATGCCTATCGTCTTTATCATTAACCATGCTTTCAAGCCTATGGAAGAGCTGTTCGCCTTCCCGCCGACATTCTTTGTAAAGAACCCTACCTTTGAGAATTTCAGCAAACTCATAAAATTCTCCGACAGCAGCGGCATACCGCTGAGCAGATATCTGTTCAACAGCCTTATCGTAACGGTTGTGACCGTTGGACTCGCACTGCTGCTGACCACAATGTCCGCATTCGCTCTTGCTAAGATAAAATTCAAGGGCCGCAATATGCTTACACGCATAAACCAGATAGCGATCATGTTCGTGAGCACGGCTGTGCTCATACCGAGATATCTTGTTATCTGCAAGCTCGGACTTATCGACAATCTGCTTGCCCACATACTTCCGCTTGTGGCAATGCCGGTAGCGCTCTTCCTCGTAAAACAGTTCGTCGAGCAGGTACCGGATTCACTGCTTGAAGCCGCGTACATGGACGGTGCGACCGACCTTGACATTTATCTGAAAGTTATAATGCCCATGATAAGGCCGGCAGTTGCGACCGCCGCTATACTCGTCTTCCAGCAGGTGTGGACGAATATGGAAACTTCAAGTTACTTTTTCAGTGATGACAGCATGAAGACGCTGACTTTCTACATGAATACCCTTGTGAACGCAAACAACACTGTTGCAGGACAGGGTATGGCGGCAGCAGCTTCACTGATAATGTTCCTGCCTAACCTCATTCTGTTTATAATCCTTCAGAACAAGGTAATGAACACTATGGCAAATTCAGGTATCAAATAAGAATTGGGGGAAAGAAGATGCAAAAGCTGAAACGCCTTGCCGCGGCTCTGCTGACAGCAGTCATAACGTGTATAGTGCTGTCGGTATCCGCGTTTGCAGATACCCCTTATGTGACGTACACGATAAACGGATACGGTCAGATACGTCCTACGCAGACCGCCTATCTGGCACATTCTACCGTCACAAAATTCGATGATACCGCACTGGCATCACCGAGCGATATCTGTCTGGCTGATGACGGACTTTTATATATCGCGGATTCGGGAAACCGCAGGATAGTTGTGGGTACCGCAGAGGGCGAGCTTGTCAGAGTGATAGGAGAAGGGACACTTAAAAATCCGCGCGGAGTGTTCGTAACAAAAGACGGGAGCGTTTATGTCGCAGACCGCGACGCAGGAAGGATATTCGTATTCGGAAGCGACGGAGAACTTACCGGCGAGTATGCAAAACCTTCAAGTCCGCTGTACGGTGACGAGGTAAGCTTTCTCCCGATAAAGATAGTCGTGAATGATGCGGGAATAATGTTCGTGGTGTGCGAATCAAACACAAACGGTATCGTTGAGATATCGCCCACCGACGGAGGAACATTCCTCGGATATTTCGGAACGAACTACGCTTCGGTAAGTCTCACCACAATAATTTACAGAGCGATCCTCACCGAAGAGCAGCGTGCAAAAATGGTGAGCAATATCCCGGCTACCCCCACAAACCTGTCAATAGACGAAAAGGGACTCATATACACCGTTACACGCGGCAACAAGGACGATACGCTCAAACGTCTTAACATCGCCGGAACAAACATGATCCACAATACCGACGGAACTTATGCGGATACCCCGACATCTGTCGCCGCCGGCAACCACGACAACGTATATGTCGCGGATCAGCAGGGTTATATATTCGAGTACAACAACGAGGGCGAGATGATCTTCGTGTTCGGCGGACCGGACGACGGCTCTCAGCGTGTGGGACTTTCCACAATGGTAAGCGGTATCGCCGTTGACAAGCAGGACAGGATATATGTTCTCGATTCGGATAAGGCACAGATACAGATATACCAGCCGACAGAATTTACGGATCTGCTGCATAATGCGCTGTACCTTTACTCTAAGGGACGCTATACAGAAGCAAAGCAGCCGCTCACCGAGATCCTGAAGATGAACTCCATGTTCGATTATGCGAACAAGGCTATGGGTCGCTGCTATTTCCGTGAAGAGAACTACAGCGAGGCAATGAGATATGCAAGACTCGCAAAAGATCATTCAGGCTATTCAGATGCTTACTGGGAAATACGAAATGTCTGGCTGAAAAACAACATAATCACAGTGATACTTGTCATCGTGCTGCTTGTAGTTGTGATAAAAGTTCTGAAAGTCCTTGACAAGAAAAAACAGATACTTGCAAAACCGAAGCAGTTTTTCGGCAGGCTGCGTGAGAACCGCTTCATAGATAATTTCTGCTACTCATTCAGATTTATGAAGAAACCTGCGGACACCGCCTACGGTATCGCCGCTGAAGGCAGAGAGGGCTGGCTGATGCCTTCGCTGCTGCTGCTGATCTTCATAGTTGAGTTCGTAATAAGCAAATATACCTGCGGATTTCTTATGAAGACCGTTATGGACGGCAGATATGAGATACTCAGCGACATAGGCGCAATAATCGCCGTTGTAATCGCGGTGACAGCCTGCACATATCTCGTCTGCACAATAAACGAGGGCGAAGGCACAGTAAAGAAGATATACACTTCTATATGCTACAGCCTGACACCCTACATAGTGTTCATGCCGCTCATCTACATACTGTCGCACATACTCACGAACAATGAGATTTTCCTGACGACGATGCTGTCTGTGCTTACATACGGCTGGATCGCTGTGATAGCATTCATAGGACTGAAGGAGGTCAACAACTTCACATTCTGGCAGACAGTAAAGGTGATACTGCTTACATTATTTGCGGCACTGATACTTGCGCTTCTGATATTCATAATCTATGTTCTCTGGGCTCAGGTATTCGGATTCATAGGAGCGCTCATAGGCGAGGGGGTGTACAGACTTGGATACTAAAAGACCAAAATGGCTTATCCCCGTTATCATCGGAGCAGCAGCACTCATCGTTATCGGCGTTGTACTCGCAATAATAATCATCTCAGGGGCTGAGACGGATATTGTGAAGGGTACTCACTCACATTCTGAACCCATACCCGCCCTCGGCGCAAAAGTCGAAGCACGCGACGGATTCGTGCAGGTCGCCGAAAGCGATACCTACAAGCTGTACTACTACGAACCGCAGTTCTCGATAAGACTTGAGAACAAGAAGACCGGTGCAGTCCTCGATTCGACAGTAAGCGATGAAAAGGACGACGGCAAGAACAACGCAAGCTGGACCGGATATATGAAGAGCGGCATCGTTATTAACGCGATAATCGGAACGCTCAACACATATCAGGTAGATGTGAACACAGTTGCGAACGAGATCGAAACATATTACACCGATAACGGCATCTACGCGAAAATAAGCTTCAAGGGCAACTACCAGTTCGATCTCGGTGTTGAAATAAGTCTCAAAGGAGACGACCTTATTGTCCGTGTACCGGACGAATCAATAAAGGAAAACAAGGAAGGCACCTACATAAGTACAGTCAGCCTGTTCCCTTTCCTCGGATATACTTATCTGGACGAACAGGACGGATATATGCTCGTACCTGACGGAAACGGCGCGCTCATATACCTTGACAATAAAGAAGGTCGTTACACCACCGGATTTTCGGGACTCATCTACGGCATAGACGACGGAATGACAAACCACACAGCAGTCTCAACACTGTGGGAACGCTTTGAAACTGTCACATCATCGAACAATGTGATCGCTCCGGTATTCGGTATCGCTCACCTTGATGACAAACTCGCATACCTCGGCATAGTTGAGTCGGGAGATGAGCGGTGCAGCATCGAGGTAGTACCAAACGGCGTTATGGTCGATTATAACAGATGCTTTTCAAAATTCCTGCTCAGAGATATATATGTCCAGCCGCTGAATCAGTCCAATTCAGGAACAGTTCCGTCGGTCGAGCAGGACAGAATGCACTCAGATCTCACAGTTCGCTACCGCCTGCTTTCGGAAGAAAATGCCGACTATTCGGGAATGGCAAACTCCTACCGCAGCTACCTGCTTGACAGCGGAAAGCTGGTTAAGAGCGATACAAGCTACAAAACACGTGTTGATTTTCTCGGCACGGACCGTGAAGCGTTTCTTATGGGTACCACGGCAGTTACCATGACCACAGCGGATCAGGCAGGAAATATACTTGACGAGCTCCGCGGACTCGGAGTGAACAATATACTGTCGGTCTATAAGGGCTGGCAGAACGGCGGAATATATGATGTTCCCATAAATTCACTCAGCGCCGACGGAAATATCGGCGGAAACTCCGCACTGAAAAACCTGATAAAAAAACAGGCAGAATCCGGAAATTCCGTATATCTCTATGATGACGCACTTTCCGTGAACGCAGACACACATTCCACCACATACAATGTAATGAAAATGGTGAACAAGAGAACATTCAAAAATGAAACTCACGGACAGGTATTTGACACATTCTACTATCTTATGCCCGGACGCAGCAGCAGTGACCTTGCTCACCTGACAAGAGATCTCACCTCAGCCGATGTCGCTAATATCGCGCTTTCCGGCATTACAGAAAAGCTGTTCTCGTACAGTTCGAAAGGTTCGTACTACACACGCACCGACACTATGGATATCTACGAGGATGCGGTCAGTGCGGCAAGCGAAGAATGCAGCGTTCTGCTCGAAACGCCGAACGCATATCTCTGGAAATACGCTGACGCTATGCTGGATATGCCGCTCAGCTCCTCCGATTATCTGTATCTTGACTGCGAGATACCGTTCATGTCAATGGTATTCAAGGGGATAATCCCTACATATTCAGAATATGTGAACTTTGAAGCAAACAAGAAGGAGAATTTCCTGCGAATGGCAGAAGCGGGAATGTACCCGTCGTTCTACCTTTCAGCCGAGGATTCATCAAAGCTCATATACACAAATTCAAGCAATCTGTATTCACTTGAATACACATCATACCGCGATACGATAGTTGAATATGACAAGGCGCTCCGTGAACTTTCCGGAAAAATCGGGGATTCATGCATCATATCGCATGAGATCGCCGACAGCGGACTTGTGAAGGTCACTTATGACAACGGAGTTATCGTCTATATCAACTACACCGGCTCGGAGCTGACCGACGGCGGTATATCCGTGGGAGCTCTCTCTTACACCGTAAAGGGGGGTGAGTGACCGTGGCGGATACCAAGAAAATGACCCGTGCAGAAAAAAAAGCTCTCAAAGAGCGAATGAAGCACCTGAAATCCGGAAAGCTCGAAAAACGTTACGCACGAATGGGCTATATCTTCATGATACCATGGTTCATTGGTGCGGCGGTGTTTCTCGCATATCCGCTGGGGAGCTCGCTCTGGTACGCGCTGAACAATATCCGCATAACCCCTCTGGGCAGGATATTCAATTTTGTGGGACACGGAAACTTCACACAGATACTCATACAGGATCCGGATTTTATGATCCAGCTTGTAGATTATCTGACCTCCACGATAATATCCGTACCTATCATAGTAGTGTTCGCGCTTATCATAGCAATGATGCTGAACATGAAGATAAAGGGCAAGGGATTCTTCCGCCTGATATTCTTTCTCCCGGTTATTATCGTCAGCGGACCGATACTCGGAATGCTGAACGCTCAGGGTGCAGGAAGCGTTTCCGCTATAGATACGACAGCACTTTCGGGTGCAATAGGTTCAGTGCTTCCGGAAATGATAGCAAAACCGATATCAGATGTTTTCAGCAATATGATAACAACACTCTGGTATTCGGGCGTGCAGATACTGATATTCCTGTCGGGACTGCAAAAGATCGACAAGTCCATGTATGAAGCTGCGAAGATCGACGGCGGCTCGGGCTGGGAATGTTTCTGGAAAATAACGCTGCCGAACCTGAAATCCATGATACTGCTGAATACGATATACACAGTCGTGTTCATATCGAACAACAGTGAAAACCCGATAATCGTACTTATAAAGGATTCGATGTTCTCCGGCACAAAAGAAAAAGGATATGGTTATGCATCGGCTATGGCGTGGCTGTACTCGATAGTCGTGCTGATACTTGTAGGATTGTTCGCACTGCTTCTTGCAACACGAAAAGATCAGTATGAGAAGCAGGTAAAACGTGCTATGAAGGCTCGGAAGAGAGAAAAGCACAACAAAAAGAGGATAGAAAGGAGGAATCGCAGAAATGCAAAACGGATCGAACAGCAGCGCGCGAAAGGCAGGATCACAACGCACACAACGAAACGGGACGACTACTAAAAAACCGCTGCGTGAAAGGTTCACGCGCGAGAAGATACACCGCTTCATGTTCGGTACGAAGGACAGAGAAGGCTTTCTGAAGCAGTTCGCGGTCTATGCGCTTCTGATCTGCATAGGATTCATCTACGTCTATCCGATACTTCACATGGTATCGAGCAGTCTGATGACCCTTGACGACCTGCTGGATTCCTCAATAAAGTGGCTGCCGAGCTCGCTGAATTTTTCAAACTATGAGCAGGCTGCAAAGAGCATGGATTTCTGGAATGCGCTCTGGCAGAGCATCGTTATCGCGGGCGTACCGACATTATGCAATCTGATCTCCTGCTCGGTAACGGGATACGCACTTGCAAGATTCGACTTCAAGGGCAAGAAGATAGTAATGGGAATAATAATCCTCAGCTTCGTGCTTCCGAGTCAGATAACAATGATACCGACTTATGTGCTGTATTCAAATCTCGGCATACTTAACACGATCTGGGCATTCATTCTTCCGGCGCTGTTTGCGCAGGGATTCAAGGCACCGATATTCATACTGATCTTCTGGCAGTTCTTCCGTCAAATACCCAAAGCGCTGATAGAAGCTTCACGAATAGACGGAGCGGGTCACTTCAAGTCATTCTTCAGGATAGCACTTCCGAGTGCGAAGCCTGCGTTCATCACAGTTGCGCTCTTCTCGTTCGTATGGTACTGGAACGAGTCCTATCTTACAGAACTTTATGTACACGGTGTCTATGGACAGACCGAATGGACGACGCTCGTGGTGCAGCTGGACAATTTCGCAGCAAACTTCTCCAGCTACCAGCAGACGGCAACAGCCGGTGCAACAAACCTGAACGAGTCGATCAATATGTCCGGAACTCTTCTCAGCATACTCCCGCTTATGATACTGTACTTTGTACTGCAAAGACATTTCGTCGAGAGTATCGACAGGACCGGTATTACCGGAGAATAATATGAAACTGTGCAGGCAGATCAGCCTGTCAAAAAATAAAGGCGGTGCCGCAAGTACGGAACTGCCAAAAACAAATGGAGGAACCTATGAAGAAAAGAATAATGTCAATGTTACTGGCAGGGTGTCTGACTGTAGGCGCTCTTGCAGGCTGCGGCGGCGGAAACAATGCTCCGTCCGGCGGTGAAAACAGCGGAAACTCGACCGGAAATACCTCATCAGGCGGAAATACCGGCGGTGCGGCATCTGTCACCAATGATTACGACCTTGTGACCGTAGATGGCAGCTCACATCAGTACAAAAAGTACAAGGATATGACCACCGAGAACATCACACTGACCTACTTCCACTTCGATCAGGACGAGACTGTTCAGCTTCTTGCGGACAGATTCATGAAGATCTATCCGAACATCACCGTAAATGTTCAGTATGAGAATGTCGCAAACTACAACACCACGCTTTCAACACTTGTGAGCAACAATCAGGCTCCGGACATCATAATGCATTCGGACTGCGACTATGCGCTCTCGAATATGCTGCTTGCTGATATCTCGGCATACTTCAACAGCGATGAGGAAACAAAAAACCTCGCTGACACAATAATATCCGCAGGTCTTGGCACCTATAACCTTGAGGGCGGAATGAGATACAGCGTTCCGGTAAAATTCTTCCCCGGCGCTATGTTCATCGACCGCAATGTCCTGGAGACTCTTAACCTCAAAGTTCCCACACAGCAGTGGACATGGTCTGAGATGATACAGCTCATCAAGGATGCTACCGTGCTCAATTCGCCTGACGGAATGGCTTACTACGGACTCGGCTACTACAACCGTCTCGACTCATACTACGGTATTGCCGCAAGACAGGATATAATCGGAGAATTCGGCTTTAACGGAAAGACTTTTGACCTTACGGAATGGGCTGTCGGAGAGCAGGAATTCTCAAATCTCAAACTCGGCGGATATATTGCTCCCTCCACAGAGACACAGGCTATGGAAGACTGGTGCGGAGACTGGGAAGGCTGGGCAGGAAATACCGGTCACGCAGCTCTGTTCTCCGAAGCTTTCTGGACATTCCAGAATACATGGAACACACCAGCTTATAAAGAAGCTTACAACCTCGATATAGTTCCGTATGTTATCCCTGCTGTGAGCGACGCAGATGCAGGCGCGGATCATCACTCGATCGCAACTATCGACTACGGCGGTATCACCACCTCCTGCAAAAATCAGCGTGAAGCTTATGAACTGCTCAAGTTCATGTCCTTCGGTGTTGACGGCTGGTACACACGCTGCGAGATATACTCCGACGAGAGCATCGTGAACGCTATGGGAACAGCCCTCAAATATGATGTAATGCCTGTTCCGATCACAAAGGACAGCGGCGTATGGGACGAATACATAAAGGTGTTCTGTGCCGGCATGGACGAAGAACATACACAGCTCTGGAGAGACTACTTCAAGTCATGTATGCAGCCTATCTCCTTCGGCTGGACGAGTATAGCAGGTTACTGGAACTTCTGCGATGAGTATTTCAACAGCATCGGTATCCATGACCTCGTTGACAACGGTACCGCACAGGCTGCCGACTATGTAGAAGAAGCAAACCGCAAGGCAAACTATTTCCACGCACAGGCAATGCTCGATTACTTCGGTGCTAACGGTTACAATGTACTTACAGAATCCGAAGTTGCGGAATATGAGAAGATGAGAGCAGATAATCAGTAATACAGTTATCAGTCCCGATAAGGGATATTATAGAAAGGAATTATCACCATGAAGAAAAAGTTATCATTCGTACTTGCACTTGGTATGGTGCTGTCTCTGGCAGCCTGCGGAAACAATAATGCTCCCGCATCTACCACAACTGCCGCTTCCGAGAATACAACCACAGCAGCTACAGAAAAGACAGAGGATACCACTACCACTGCTGCGGCTTCGGAAGAAGCTGCTCCCGCTCCTGTAGAAGCAGAGGCTATCACAGCTGAACCACTCGTTCACCTTGACTTCGAGACAACCGACGGACTTACCGCTGTTGAGCGCAACGAGGATAACAGCGGATTCGCAGATACCACCGCGAAAGGCAAGATCGTAGAGTCGAGCCACGATATTCTTCTCGCAGAGGGTCAGGGCGCAGTCGGCAACGCGCTCTACCTCGACGGAAAATATGGCGCTGACTTCGATATGCCGGAGATAGACAACGATGTTTACACTATCGCTTTCTGGTACAATGCCGACCGCGTATCCGAATACGGACCGGTTATCCAGATGGGGCGCAACCTCGTCACCGCAGACGAAAACAACCCCTGCGCGTGGGTAAGCATTACCAAGACCAAATTCAACAGCGCTGATCACTTCCCGGTAATATGGAGCCGCAACTCTTCTATAGGCACTGAGGTGGATGAGCGCGGTGTTTTCCCGTGGTGTGACGTTGCAGATGACGGTGAAGAACACGGCAAGCGTGAGTGGGTTCATATCGCTATCGTTACAGATGGCACCCGCTATGTCGCTGATGACGGTATGGAGCGCCTGACATCAAAGTATTACCTGAACGGTGAGCTCAAATGGGATTGCAACGGCGAGAATATGTGGTATCAGGGTATCTCTCCGGAGCTCTTCGCGGGTACAGGAACCGAGGGTCACATCGGTATCAACTACTGGGATACCAGCTTCAAGGGCTTCATCGACGAGTTCTATATCTACAATGACACTCTCACAGACGGACAGGTAAAGACCCTCTTCGAGCAGGGCAATCCTCCCGAGAAGCCTGTAGCTCCCGAATATGACGCAGGTGACGCTGAGCCCGAGCCTGAGCCCGTAGTTCTCATGCCGATCACTCCCGACGCTTCCGCGATCGCGACCCTCGGTAACACCGACAGAGAGCTCGGCTGGTGGACAGACCACACAGACGGATATGAGCTCAAGGACGGTGCGACGCTCAAATTCACGCTCAACAACTACTCAGATGGCATAAATAACTGGGACAACTTCGTTCTTGCGTTCTCCAACACCGCCGTAAAGGCAGACACTATCCCCAGTGCTGACAACTATGAAGGCTATGCCGAGTACTTTGTCATGCGTGCAGACGCTTACGGCTGGTGTCCCGAGGGCGGCATTTATGAGCCGACCTATGAAATGTCGTGGACAGACTGGGCTGACTGGCTCACAAAGATGACCTGCGCAAACGCTGAGATCGTTTGCACACGCAACGGCGACGAAGCTACCGTTGACATCACATTCCACTTCGCAGACAGCAGTGTCGAGACCGAAAAGGCTGTGATCAAGACCTCTATGACTGCCGATTCCCCCGTATATGTACACATCGGCGGTGAAGGCGCTTACATCGAGCTTCTCAGTGTTGAATAATTCATTTTTCCAAAGGAATGGTGCGGGGAGCTTCTCCCCCACCTTTCCGAAAACAGAAGTTTCTGCTTCTGCTTTCGGAAAGGCAATACACCGTATCCTGCAACGAAAGGAACGATATATTATGAGCGAAAAACTTATTTTCAACAAGACATGGATACCGCAGCGTGCAGATCCTTATGTATATCGTCACACAGACGGAAAATATTACTTCACCGCGTCAGTGCCGGCTTATGACCGTATAGTGCTGCGCTGCTCCGAAACTCTCGGAGGTCTTGCAGACACAGAAGAAAAAACGATCTGGCGTTGCCACGAAAGCGGTCCTATGAGCAAGCATATCTGGGCACCCGAACTGCACTTCGTTTTCGGAAAATGGTACATATATTTTGCCGGCGGCGAGAAGGACGATATCTGGAAGATACGCCCATACGTCCTTGAATGTGACGGAAGTGACCCGATGACCGGAAAGTGGTGTGAACTCGGCAAAATGAAAGCTCACCCCGATGACGAGTTTTCGTTCAACGCATTCTCGCTTGATGCGACTGTGTTTGAGAACAACGGATCCTACTACTATGTGTGGGCGGAAAAAGTCGGTGTCGGAAAACAGATATCAAATCTATACATTGCCCGCATGAAAAACGGAAATACACTTGATACCGTGCAGGTGCTGCTGACTACTCCCGACTATGACTGGGAACGTCACGGCTTCTGGGTAAACGAGGGTCCCGCTGTAATAAAAAGAGACGGTAAGATATTCCTCACATATTCCGCAAGCGATACCGGTGCCGCATACTGTATGGGAATGCTGACAGCAGACGAAAGTGCCGATCTTCTCGATCCGCGCAGCTGGTCAAAAGAGCGTTATCCGGTGCTGAAGACCGATGCCGGAAAGGGTATCTACGGTCCGGGTCATAATTCATTCACCAAAGATGCGGACGGTAACGATATACTCGTATTCCACGCAAGAACAGAAGCCGAGATCGAGGGAGATCCGCTCTACAATCCGAACAGACACGCTATGCTGATGCCGATACGCTGGGAAAACGGCAGACCGGTTTTCAGCTTTGAAAATAATTAATCATCAACAGGAGGACTGAACAATGGCAAGTCTGTCTTTAAAACATATCTATAAAATATACCCCAACGGGTTTGAGGCAGTGAAAGACTTTAACCTTGAAGTCGAGGATAAGGAATTCATAATTTTTGTCGGCCCCTCAGGCTGCGGAAAGTCCACGACTCTGAGAATGATAGCAGGTCTTGAGGATATCTCCGACGGAGAGTTACTGATAGACGGGAAAATAATGAATGATGTCGAGCCCAAGGACAGAGATATCGCAATGGTTTTCCAGAACTACGCGCTTTATCCTCACATGTCCGTCAAGGAAAACATGGCATTCGGACTAAAGCTCCGCAAGACTCCGAAGCACGAAGTGAACAAAAAAGTCGCAGATGCATCTGTAATACTCGATCTTGAAGAACTCCTTGAACGCAAGCCGGCAGCTCTCTCAGGCGGTCAGCGTCAGCGTGTAGCTATGGGACGCGCGATAGTGCGCGAACCTAAGGTGTTCCTTATGGACGAACCGCTCTCAAACCTTGACGCAAAGCTCAGAGTACAGATGCGTGCAGAGATATCCGCGCTGCATCAGAGACTCGGTGCAACTATAATTTATGTAACTCACGATCAGACAGAGGCAATGACGCTCGGCACGCGTATCGTAGTTATGAAGGACGGCATAGTTCAGCAGGTCGCATCTCCGCGTGAACTGTACAACAATCCGGATAATCTTTTTGTAGCCGGATTTATCGGTTCTCCTCAGATGAATTTTGTAAACGCCGAGGTCAGAGAAAACGGCGGAGAGATCTTCCTTGACTTTGACCGCCACACGATAAAGCTCCCCGGCAAGAAGGCTGCAACTATAAGAGAAAAGGGCTATGTCGGCAAAAAAGTTATCATGGGTATCCGTCCGGAAAGAATATTCGAGAATGAAATGGAACTTTCGATACATACCGATACACAGATTGAGGTAAAGATAAACGGCTATGAGCTTCTCGGTTCGGAGGCGCTGCTTTATTTCAATCTGCTCAATGAAAAGCCCGCAGAGGTTGATCGCCAGTTCTCTGATGACGCTTATGCAAATGTAAAGAAGGTACAGTGGACTGCAAAGGTGGACGCAAATACCACAGCACGCTACGGAAGCACGATAACTGTTGCCCTCGACCCGAACAGAATACATATTTTTGATAAAGATACCGAACAGGCGATAGTTCATTGAGTCCAGAATAACGGAGGGAATATATGAATGATACGAGTATTACAATAAGAATGAATTCCGAAACAAAAACAAAGGCTCAGGAGCTTTTCAATTCGCTTGGTCTGGACATGAGCACAGCTATAAATATGTTTCTCAACGAGGCGGTCGAGTTTCAGGGGATCCCGTTCGTAATACGAAAGTACAGCGGAGATGCCGAGAGAATGTTCGTTGATTCTTCTGTATCAGGCAAGTAAACGCAAAAATGCCCGCACACGGCAGGATATCCGTCTGCGGGCATTTGATTTACCGATGCATCGTATTTCATTCTCATATGCGCTTAACCGATTCTCTTACCACAAGTTCGGGTGTAAACAGAATATCGCTCTGAGCGGATCCGGGATCTTCTATCCTGCGAAGGAGCGCCTTTGCGGCAGCCTCGCCGAGCCTGCTGTGCGGGTGATGCACAGTGGTCAGCGGAACATCACATACAGCCGCATATTTTGAGTCATCTATCCCGACTACCGAAACATCTTCCGGCACCCTGACTCCGTTTTCGCGGCAGAATCTGAGCAGTTCTACAGCAAGCATATCATTGAAGCAGACTACTGCGGTGGAGCTTCTGAGTATATTAAGTATCCGTTTTTTTTCATAACCGAACATCTTTGTTCCGTCATGCGCGGCATACCATAACACTTTTTCTTCCGATTCGGTCATTCCGTGTGCAAGACAGCTTTCCATAAATCCGCGGTAACGCTTGTGTCCCTGTAAATTGTCGAAAACAAAAAATGCGGATATCCCGGTATGTCCGCATTCAAACAGATAGTCGGTAACTATCCTCCCTGCCGCAGTATCGTCCATTGCTACACACGGAGCATCTGACCACGCATACTTTGCATTGAAGAATACAAGTGGGATACCGCTGCGGTCGATCTCCTCGTACAGTGCCGTATTCATATTCGGAAGAGCGCTCCTTGACGGCTCGACAATAAGTCCGCGGACACCGTTTGACAGCATACTGCTGAGAGCCTGTGATTCTTCAGATCCGAGATTATGCGTTATCGCTATCTGGATAGGACATCCGGTATCATTGAGAACGCTTTCGATACCGGTAATGATATGGGGAAAAATATAATCGCTGAAATATGTTGAAATAACGCCGATAGTGCCTGTTACGGCAGCTGACTGACGGACACCTCCGCTGACGAAAGTGCCGCTTCCGCGCACACGCTTGATAACATTGTCACTTTCAAGCTTCATCATTGCCTGACGCACTGTCTGTCTGCTGACATTATGAATTGCACACAATTCCATTTCGGTCAGAAAGCGGTCACCTGATTTAAGGTGCTCGGCGGATATATAATTCTTTACCCAATCTACAATAGCAAGATATTTATAGTCTTCCATATAAGCTATCCTCTTTCTGTCATTTATCCTGTACTAATAATAACATATTTTTCAAGATTTGTAAATACATCTTTTGCTAAAAAACAAGATTTGTACATACCACTAAAACAAATGCAGACAAATTATGTATTTTTTGTAAATTTTTGTTTTTCATCTTTGCATTTTCGTCATCAGAAGAAACAAATGCAATACCAGAAAGGAGCACTATGAAAAAAAGAGCAACGACCCTACTTATCTGCGCAGCGATAATTCTCGGCTGCGCCGGCTGCGGTACTCCGGACAATACGAACAGTACGGAGGACACAACCGAACAGACAACTTCCGTCGGACCGGTTTCTTCCGAAGATCAGCCTGACAGATCCGGGATCTACGGAACGGCAGGAGAGATCTCAGCCTACGATACCGCAGACAGCAACTACTCGCTGATGATAGACGCGGGAACGGAAGTCCACGACATAAGCGATACCCTGTTCGGAATATTTATCGAGGATATCAACTTTGCCGCTGACGGGGGACTTTACGCAGAAATGGTGCAGAACCGTTCATTCGAGTTCACAGAACTCGCCAGCGGAAATGAGCGCCATGCCTGGACCGATGTCGGTGATATCAGCGCAAAAGTAATTACAGGAAGCGGAATACCTGACGGAGGTTATCAGCCGCTCAATGAGAATAATCCGAACTATATGCACCTTGAAAACACTTCGGGTGAGTGCGCCGGTATCGCAAACAAAGGATTCCTTGACGGAATGGCAGTCACCGAAGGCGCATCTTATGATGTTTCCGCCTATTTACGGGGCGTTGACGGCTACACCGGCAGGGTCATCTTCGATATCACAGTTGACGGTACATCTGTTGCACATGAAGAGATACCTTCAGTCACAGGCGAGTGGCAGAAATACAAAGTCACACTCACACCTGCGATAAGAGCGTCAAAGAATGTGAAACTGATGATACGAATGGACGACGGAAAGCTCGATATCGACTTCGTTTCGATGTTTCCACAGGACACCTACAAGGGCAGAGAAAACGGTCTGCGAAAAGATCTGGCTGAAAAGCTTGAGGCGCTTGAACCTGAGTTTCTGCGTTTCCCCGGCGGCTGCGTGGTCGAGGGATATACGCTTGAACTTGGCTATAGCTGGAAGGACTCTATAGGAGTCGGAAGGGACGGCGAGCCGCTGCTGTTTGACGGCACATACGGAAATATTGCTGCACGTAAGCAGGGACAGAATATCTGGACAAACGAAAGTATCACAAATGATCCTAACCCCTCATTTATGAGCTACGGACTGGGATTTTACGAGTATTTCCTGCTGGCTGAGGATCTCGGAGCACTCCCCGTACCGGTTCTCAACTGCGGAATGCATTGTATGGCACAGGGGCACGGCAGCGAGCCGGTTGTTGGCAGCGACAGCTTTAACAGGTACATTCAGGACGCACTTGATCTTGTGGAATTCTGTCGGGGTGACGCTTCTACAAAGTGGGGAGCAGTGCGGATCGCTATGGGTCACTCCGAGCCGTTTGAGCTGAAATATGTCGGTATCGGAAACGAGAACTGGGGCGATGTGTTCTTTGAAAAATATACCGAATTTGCAAAAGCGTTCGTGAAAGCGAAGAAAGAAGCTCCCGAAATGTTTGAAGGCATTGAACTGATCTTCACAGCAGGTCCCGACGACGGAGACAGCGGACAGGGAATGTACATGAGTGCGTACAAATACGCAAAGGAAATGCTCGATATCGAAGAATTCGGGAATATCACAGAGTTTGCCGGACTGATAGATCACCATTATTACAACGCGCCTGAGTGGTTCCTCGAACACAGCGACTACTACGATGAGAAAAACTACAGCCGGGATACCGACAATATGAAAAAGTATCTTTACGGCGGCGGAATACCCGTATTCCTCGGCGAGTATGCGGCACAGTCCAACAATATGAAGGCAGCGCTTGCCGAAGCAGCGTATATGACGGGACTTGAACGAAACGGCGATATCGTGAAGCTTGCAGCTTACGCTCCGCTGTTCGGAAACCGTACTGCTACCCACTGGTCGCCCGATTTGATATGGTTCAGAAACAATACCGTCACCTGCTCGACTAACTATTATGTACAGCAGATCTTCTCGCGCAACGCCGGGACCACACTGCTCAACTCTGCACTGGAAGGGGCGCAGATAACCGGACAGGACGAATTTGCAGGAAAGGTCGGCGTCGGAACATGGAATACCGCAGCAAAATTCGACAATATAAAGATAGTTGACAATTCCACCGGAGATGTTTACGCACAGGACGATTTTTCTTCGGACAGTCTCGGAAGCTGGCAGAAGATCTCCGACGGAAAATGGGAAATAAAGGACGGCGTTCTCGAACAGTCCTCGGCAACGACAAATACAAATCTCCATTCCACAACCGGCTCGGCAGCTTATTTCGGTGATGAAAGCTGGACAAATTACACCTATACACTTGATGCGACTAAGATCTCCGGTGCGGAAGGATTCCTTATCCCCTTCTCTGTTGGCGACAAGAACAATAACTGGTTCTGGAACATCGGCGGCTGGAACAACACCGTTTCATGTCTGCAAAGAGTAAAGGACGGAGTGAAATCCGATCAGGTGAGCGGAACCGTAACAAATTGCAGAGTTCAGGACGGAAAGACTTACTCGCTGAAAATAGTTGCCTCCGGCTCAAATGTAAAGTGCTATATGGACGACAAGCTCATGATAGATTACAATATTCCGGTATCGTCCGCTTCTGAAGCTTATCAGGTCGTAAGCACCGATAATACGGGCGATATAATCGTCAAGCTCGTGAATGAAAAGGATACGCCCAAGACATTTGCGGTAGATCTTCAAAATGCCGGCGCGCTCACTGGCACCGCAGACGTGGAGATCGTTGCAGCCGACAGTCTGACTGCCGATAATATTCTTGGACTGGACGAGACAGTGACACTGAAGACCTCCGCTGCTGAGGGAATCTCGGAAAAGTTCAACTACACCGTTTCGCCGCTGTCAGTGACTGTACTGCGAATACACAGGAAGTGACAACGACCGGCGGTAAATGAAAATCCTGCAAAAAAGGGAGTGCTGCAAATTTGTACAGCATTCCCTTTAGTTTTCTGCTTGCATACCGGCTTATTTTGTGATAGAATTATATTGCAGACATAAACGGATCTTGCAGCAAGGAGGTCAGCTATGGACGATAAGATCAAAACACCATGCAATAAAAATGCACAGCAGGGCGTAAAAAACGTAATGAAATATCTCGCAGAGATATCAGGAGACAGAATAGTTACAGGTCAGCATACCCAGACAATGAAAATGGAAGAGCTGCATCATATCAGGGAAATAACAGGCAGAGAACCGGCGCTTCTCGGATTTGAGCTGCTTTCATATTCCCCGAATATAAATTATCTTGATACCGATGACGAGTGCATGACAGAAGTAACGGACAACTTCGGTACTCTGCGGCGTGCGTGGGAATGGGCTGACCGCAAGGGGCTCATTACTTTCACTTGGCACTGGTTCTCACCTCTCGGCGGACGCTCTAAGTCCTTTTTTACCGTAAACACCGGATTTGACGCTGATAAGGCTGTTATTGACGGAACTCCAGAGAATACTGCTCTTCTGTCGGATATGGATACTATTGCAGGATATCTGCGTCCGTTCTGCGATAAGGGAGTGCCGATCCTATGGAGACCGTTCCACGAGGGCGAGGGTAAATGGTTCTGGTGGGGAGCTAAAGGTGCGGACGCTCTGAAAAAGCTGTACCGCATAATGTACAGGAGATTCACGGAGATGCATCGGCTCGACAATCTGATCTGGGTGTGGAATGCTACAGAAAAAGAGTTCTACCCCGGTGATGATGTTGTGGATATCATTTCAAGGGATATGTACCCGGAAAAGCACTGCCACACCGCTCAGACAGAAATGTACAACAATATGCTGAAAATAACCCCACAACCGAAGATCGTGCTTATCGGCGAAACGGGAACTCTTCCTGACCCTCAGGCAGTACACAACGAAAAGACCGGCTGGGCTTCTTATATGACATGGTCACGTGAATTCTGTCTCTCCGAAGAATACACCACTTCAGAAATGCTGCGTGCAGTCTATTCAAGCCCATATGCAGTGACTAAGGAAAGCCTGCCCGAACTATATTGACAACAGCGCATTACCTGATAAACAAACATCAGGTGCATGAATACATAATAACAGCCGGCAGCGGATTATCGCTGCCGGCTGTAATGATTGTAATGAAATGTGCGGAAAGATCATCTGTTGATCTTGAATCTTGATACCTGATCCTTGAGGAGTCTCGACTGTCCGGAGAGCTCTTCGCACGATGCAGCAGTTTCTTCTGCTGTAGCGGAGTTTGTCTGGATAACCTGAGAGATCTGCTCGATACCTGTGGTTATCTGACGGATAGAATCTGTCTGCTCGGCACTTGCTGACGCGATCTGTGTGATAAGTGTAGCCGTCTGAGAAGACATTTCCTTGACTTCCTTCATAGACTCGGCAGTTGAGAGCGCTATCTTGCTGCCCTTTCCTACCGCCTCGATAGATGCGGTTATGAGCGATGTGGTCGAATTTGCTGCTTCAGCGGACTTGCTTGCAAGATTACGTACTTCATCTGCAACAACCGCAAATCCCTTACCGGCATCACCGGCTCTTGCTGCCTCAACAGCCGCATTCAGTGCGAGAATGTTGGTCTGGAATGCTATATCTTCGATAGTCTTGATTATCTTTTCGATCTCCTGAGATGTTGTGCTGATCTCGTTCATTGCCTGAACCATGTTCTGTATCTCACGATCCTGCTCATTTACCTTATCCTGAGTCTGCTTGGACAGATCACCTGCCTGAGCGGCATTCTGAGCGGTATTTGCAACCTGTGTCGAAACCTCGGCAATAGTTGCGGAGATCTCCTCGATAGCAGACGCCTGCTTTGTGGTACCGTCTGCCAGAGACTGTGAACCTTCCGCCATCTGATTGGAACCTGTGAGCACCTCATCGGAAGATGTATTCATATTGTTGAGAGTTACGCCGAGATCGTCCTCGATCTTCAGGATATTCTTCTCAATATCCTCGAATACGCCGGGATATCTTACACTCGGAGTCTCGGTGAAATCGCCGTTTGCCATAGCCTGAAGTATTCTCGAAGAATCGCCTACAACATCATTCATACCGTGCTTTGCGCTTCTGAGAACTTCAACGAACTTACCGATCTCATCATCTGCGAATTTGTATGTAACATTTGTTGTTGAAAGCTGACCTTCAAGCATTTCGTTCGCATAATTTTCCGCCTGTGCGAGCGGCTTTGTGACCCTCTTCATGCAGAATATGAAGATGAATAATGCTATGCCGATCGCGCCTACAGCGCCGATAACGATAGCCAGAGCCGTAACTGTTCCGAATTCTGCGTCCGCATCTCTTGCATCGGCACCTGCCCAGTATGCACCGACGATCTTTCCTTCATAATCGGTCATTGTCTGATAAGAAACATAGTAATGTCTGTCAACGACATCATGCTGACCCTCATATTTGCCGTTCTTCTGGAGTACTGCCTCGGCAACATCTTCATTAAGGTCTGTGCCTGTTGCACGCTCGCCGTTATCTCTTTTCAGAGTTGTGGCATATCTTATATTCCAGTTCCATACTGTAGCATCGCAGTTTGAAGTCTTCATTACTTCATCGAGCCAGTCGGTCGCCTCCATTGTGAAACCGAGACAGAGCATAAATTCCTGACCGTCCTGGTCTTTAACATACGAAGCGTACATTGCAACAAGCTCTTCATCGCATCTTGCTATACCTTTTATGGTCCTGCCGTTTGCCACAGGGCCGTAATCGAACGATTTCAGCGGATAATGATCGCTTTTAAATGTGATAGCTCCGGTCTTGTCCCCGACGATCATATAGAAATCATCACCGGGAAGCTTTTTCTGGAGGTAGTCATTCAGGACAGCTGCATCTGCAGCGACTGCGGCATCACGGAAATCGCCGTCCTCTTTCATCATAGAATACGCATCTTCAAGATCACCAAGTTCGCTGTTGACCTTATCTTCAAGCACCTGCATACCTACAACCGCGCGGTCGAGCATGATGCTGTCGTTATAGCCGCGGAAAGCGATAATTGTTACAGTCAGCATCACCGCGACAACTACAACTATACAGATAGTAGTGATAAGCACGATCTGCGTACCCAGTTTTTTGAACATAATATTATTCCTCATTTCGTTTTTTTATTGAATCGCAGATCCTTTTTACTGCAGAAATGAACTTCTTGTCCATGTCTGTCAGGATATAGTTGCTGCGATAAATAAATACATCTTTATAGCACATCGAACTGTCATCATACCTGAGCTGCACCAGTCCGTACCGGTCAAGTTTCTCCTGTACAACAGGCTCGATCATTGAATAGGTGCTGCTGTCTGATGCGAGCAGTTTCGGGTGCTCGGCGGGATCATACAGATATATCCTGTCTGTGTGAACGGAGTCATTGAAGATGCCCTGATCCGCCGTTATTATTTCTGAAAATCCTTTCAGATCACTGTCAGAAACCTTCTGAAGTGAAGCCAGCGGACTGTCCTTGCCTACGATCACGTTGTATCTGAATTCAAATACTTCTTCATATTCAAGCGACTCTTTCCGGAAAAGCGAGTGGAAGTAATGCTCATTTCCGGTATTATACCGCACAATACCGATATTGTATCTTGAAGATGCAACTGCTCTCAGTACGTATGGGGGATCGGCTACATTTACATATATATCCGCTTTTTCTTCCCGCAGCGAATCTATGATATCTGACACAGCAGCGATCAAATATCTCGTATCCGCCGAGCATACCGAAAGACGTTTTTTTCTGTTATTTCCGCCCTTATACCTGTTTTCGAGCTGTTCGGTCCGGTCAAGTATATCCTTCATTCTTGTGAGGAAAACTTTTCCGTCCGGTGTCGATCTTACTCCGGTCGCTGTTCTTTCAAAAATAGTTATCCCGACTTCAGACTCAAGCTCTTTTATGGCGCGGCTGAGGTTCGGCTGTGCGATAAGAAGGTTATCCGCAGCTTTTCCGAAGGAACCGTATCTTGATATCTCCACAGCATATTTCACATAGGTAAGATTCATAGCCCTGTCCTGTTAACGACACTATTTTATTAAATATATGGTTATTATAACATATTTTTTTTATTTTGACAATTATTATATTTACATCGGCCCATATCAAATTATATAACACGAATCAGATGCCATGCCCTTGACTTTTACACCGTGCAGTGATAAAATATCTTTAACGGTATAACAGCTCCGGTCGGGATTTATTACGGAGGCATTATGAATATTCAATATCTCAGATACGCAGCGATCGTCGCTGAATACGGATCACTCAGAAGAGCGGCAGATGAACTGCTCATCGCTCCTCCTAATCTGAGCAAGGCGATCAGAAAACTTGAAGATGAGATCGGTATCAGGATCTTCAACAGATCAAACAACGGCATGACGCTCACAGACGACGGAGAGGACCTCATGCAGAATGCATGGCCGATATTGTCACAATTGGACGAAGTGGAAACATATTACAAGTCGCGGACTATCAGCGATCCGCATTTTTCAGTCACTGTTCCGCGCACCTCTTATATCACATCAGCGTTTTCGGATTTTTCAAAACTTGAAGAAATAGGAGGTACCAGACTTATCTATACCGAGTCAAATGCCTATACCGCCATTGAAAACGTAGTAAACCGGCAGTACGGTCTTGGGATAATACGAGCTGCCATAGAATACGAGCAGTATTATAAACCGCTCCTGGAAAAAAACGGTCTGGATTATTGCATATTGTCCTTTTTTGACCAAAGAGCAGTAATAAACAGAAAAAACCCGCTTTCATCGCTTCCGAAAGTAACGGAAGATGCGCTTTCAGAACTTACCGAGATCACTTATATTGATGAATATGTTCCGGCTGCTATCGAAAATAAATCTTCTAAAATCTCACGGAGTTTCTCCGAATGCAATCATATCTATGTTACACGGCGGCTCAACTCCATGGAACTGATCCGGCTCAATAAAGAAGCTTATATGTGGTCAGCGCCGATGCCGAAGAAGTTTCTCGATTTCTTCGGACTATGTCAGAAAAAATGCTCCGATAATGACCGCAAGTATGCCGACGTACTGATATTCAGAAAAAATTACAAGATGACTCCGCTTGATAAGCTGTTTATCGAATGCATCCATAAAATAAAAGAAGAATGCGGATTTTGATCATAGTCTGACACTGCGATCCTGTAAAATATCGTAATTACAGGCAATAATGGCAGCAATTTCCTGCAAAGGACCGCCCAAAAAATATTGACAGATTGTTTCAACTGTGTTATAATAACTATTATGGAAATTGCACAAACAGCGTTATATGTATTCTGTAGGTGCCGATCCTGCCCTTGTTATGCTTTTTTTGCATAAACAGGGCAATATTTTTAGGAGAAAATATAATGAAAAAATTAATGCAATATCTCACAAACATACACACAGACATTGCTCACAGATCGTTACGTCATTCTGAACAGAAACTGTCTGACCTGCGCCGGAAAACCTCCGTCATTTCTGTACGATCCGATGAGATCTCTGACCATGCGGTATCCGCACGCTCTTTTCACGGCATATCATTTATCAGAAAAGCATTGGCTATGCTATGTACGGCAGCGATCATATTCAGCTCACTGAGCGTTTCTGCTGCTGCCGGTTATGAATACAATGATTCGACGAACGCCATATCAGACGAATCATATTCAGAAACCGGGTATTATATTGCACGGTCCGGCGGAAGTCCGCGCACAGCATCTTCTCCGATACTCTACACAAAAGACCAGCAGCTCGTGTATGACCGAATAATCGCAATGAAGAGCGAATATCCGGAAGGAAGATCGTGGACTAATGACGATACATACGTATGGAAAAACATCTACTATGCAGAAGGGTACAGCTATCCGTACAGCGGCTACACAGGTGGCGGCTGCGTGGCTTTCGCTATGATAATGAGCGATGCCGCGTTCGGTGATGCTCCTGCTTATCAGCATAAGACGATCAACTATGACGATCTGCGTGTAGGAGATATCGTGAGGGTAAACAATAACTCCCACTCGATCATACTGCTTGAAAAGAACAATGACGGAGTTGTTATCGCTGAGGGAAACTACGGAAAATCCGTGCACTGGGGAAGAACGGTCGCAAGAAGTGTGATAGAAGCCGGTGATTATTACATAACACGATACGGGACCGATGAGCCGGAAAAGACTCCGAAAACCGTTGATTTTACATACCCGACCAAAAGGACTTATACTGTAGGAGAAGAGCTTGACCTGACCGGCGGAAAGCTGAAGATCACATATACTGATAATTCGCAGGAAACTATCAACATTACATCTGATATGATCACCGGTTACAACAAGAACTCTCCGGGCGAGCAGACAGTATATGTTGAATATCAGGGATTTACCGGTTCTTTCAAGGTCACTGTTGAACAGGCAAAATGCTCTGTACGGCTTATCTCAGGCATCGGAGGATACATAAATACGTTTTTAGGAGGTATCCCGTCCACCACCGAACCATACCTTACAAAGCAGGACACAACAGTAAAATATCCTGTAGGAACAACAAAACAGTTTGAAATAAAAACATATACCGGATATGAATTGGCAAAGCTGACTGTTGACGGCATAGAAACACAGACTGCCGATTATAATTATAATAATACGATCCTGAAAGTTGTAACACTCGAAAATATCCGGACCGACCACACGATAGAAGCAGCGTTCAACAAAATACCGGTGCTGACATCAATAGCAGTCAGTGAGCTTCCTGCAAAAACCGTTTACATTTCAGGAGAAGCACTCGACCCCACCGGCGGAAAGATCAGACTTATCTACGATGACAAGTCAACAAAGACAGTGGAAATGACATCGGCAATGCTGAGCGGATTTGAAACCGATAAAACGGGCAAGCAGAAGATCACAGTCACCTACGAAGGCAAGACTGCAACATTTGAAGTAACCGTAAATCCCGACCCCGCGAATATGCCGGTAGTTGTGAACGGCATCGGCTATGACACACTTTCTGCCGCCCTCGCTGCAAATAAGACCGGCGATCTTGACATCACAATAAACAAAAACATCACCGAAGCAAAGGCAATAACGATCCCGAAAACAAACACTTCGGCAAAAATAACCACCGCCAAGGGCGTTACACTTACTCTCGGCACTCCCACGATCACCGCAAACTGCGATCTTGTTCTTGATGCGGCTGTCGCTCCTGCAAAAGCAAACGCAAAAACTCTGACTATCAAATCCGCAGCTGACAAAACAGTCACGATCAACCGCATTGACACATCGCTTCCGCTCACGCTTTCGGGAACAAAAACAACTGATTTTATTCTCAAAACAAATTCTGCTTTGAATGTTCTCTCGGCAGCTACTGTAAATGTTGAGATCGCTTCCGGTACAACTGTGGTACTTAATGCCGGAAAACTCACACCCACAACTCTCTCCGGTGCCGGAAA
>ODAI011601768.1_pt1 | contig 41283 bp, 31 predicted proteins | sample 1539321 | NCBI WGS metagenome assembly ODAI01 (sample SAMN02144231, study PRJEB22623) | gut metagenome | biome: sheep rumen | host: Ovis aries | place: New Zealand
ATTAGGAGTTATATCGAACTCGATATCATCAATGGAATTGTATCCGCCGGGAGTTGTCTTCTCAACAAGTTTGTAGTGACCATCATCGATACCAGTGAATACAAACTGTGAACCGCTTGTTCCGCCTGACTTTGAAGGCTTATCAGTACCTGAATTCAGAGCAGTGACAAGTGTCCATGTACCATTCTCACCGTTCTCGTCCAGAACGTATTTGTAGAGATCAAAGTCAGCGCCGTTAAGAGCAGCTGCGTCCTCATCCACCTTATTTACAACTAACTTGTATGTGAATACAACGTTAACATCGGGAGGAGTCTGGCCTGTAGGAGGATTTTCGGGTTCGTTCTCACCTTCGCCTGTCCATGTAGGATCGCTTGCAAATGTAACATTATATGTATTCTTGTTGCCGGCACCGCCTATCTTAGCCTTGTTGTTGAGCTTTGCAGTATACTTGATAGTGATAACATCTCCGGCGCCAAGGCTCTTGAGAGCTGTTCCTGCTGTTGCAGCTTCCTGAGCAGCCTTAAGATCGGCGATAGAATAAGTATATACTTTACCGCCTGCATAGTCACCTGTTGCAGCAGCAGATGAAAAATCTATAGATGTTCCTGTATTATCATCAGCACCGTAATAGATCTTAGCATCAGAGTTGAAAGTAAGTCCCTCGCACATTGTATCTGTGAAAGTGATAGGATACTTTGCGTAATCGTCATACTTGCTGGGAAGTTTAAAAGTAAGAACATAAGGAACATCATCACCGATATCGTAGTCGGCATTTTTCTGTCCCTCTTCAGATGCACCTGTTGAATCGTTAACATCTGTAACAGTCTTTGTAGATGTAACAGTTTCATCCTTAGCATCAACATTTACATTTGATACAACTTCGAGCATGAACTCGGAAAGTGTTTCACCCTCCGGAGGAGTAGCTGTTGTATCTCTGATGAGATAGTAACCAGCTGTGAGGCCTGTTATTCCAGTTTCCTGATTGCCGGATTTACCGGAACCGGTAATGTACTTGCCGATTATCTTGGCAATAGCCTTTGCATCGTCACCTCTGTCAGCGTATGTATCTAACTGCTTAGCAACCTTTTCAGCAGCAGCGTCTCCGGTTGCTGAACCGATAGCAGCTGTAAAAACATCACCGTATGTTCCATCTGTCGTCAGTGCATTGATAAGACCTGCACTGTCAACACCTGAACCCCATTTGATATTAGAAAGTGTCTTTGTAGTGGTTGTACCTGAAGTTGACTCATGAAGAGTACCAGTGAAGATCTGATATGCGGTATAGCTGTGATTTTCTGTGGTATCCATAGTGATCTTATAAGTTGTCTCATCAGCCGCAAATGACGGCATAGCAGTTATAGAAGCTGCTGACATAGCAATTGTAGAAGACATTAACATAGCTGTAATAGCTCTCATAGATTTTCTCATAATTTTTCACCTTTCTGTCAATAAATTTACGTTATAATAATTGGTAAAAGAGGGATCACGCTTCTCTCTTTCGCCTTGTTTTCACCAGGAGCATTGATGCACCTGATATAAAAATTGTACCTATAATTAAATGAGGGATAATGCCTGTACCTCCCGTTGCAGGGAGTTTATACTGTTGATAGTTCTTGAACGTATTCAAGATCTGCTCATCTGAAATTTCAGCGACGAGACGCTCGCCTTCCTGACTGACAATAACAGTTATCTCATGGGGCTCGGTATCGTAGATGATATTAGGATCATCTCCTGCCTGCTCCACGACCTTGTACTTATATTCGCCGACTGAATTGAAATAAAGATTCTCGAACTGGATTATTCCTTCCTCATTATTAACGGCTAACATACCAGTTGAAGTGCCGTCGTCATTTAAGAGCTCGAATGTAAATTCTCCGCCCCTGAAATCAGCTCCGGGCATTTCCTTTTTCATTTCAAAATCGACCATTACTGCATTAGCTGCAAGTGTAAAGTCGAGACCTGAATGGAAAGGACACTTATTATAAGCATCAAGGATATCCTTTCGGTCGAGAGAGAATTCCTTACTGTCGACCGTCCTTGTAGCCGGTGTAGTTGAGGAAATATCTGTTATTGTTCCGTCATCAGAGATACTGTAAGCTTCCTTGAGATCCAATTCCAGCTCAACATCGAATATTGCTTTCCGAGCATCTCCAAGGAGGAAGTTTTTATTTGTAGCCGGGTTAGCATCTCTAAGATATACTTTGTTATTTTCAAAGTAATCGATCTGATAACTCGGATCATGAGGATATTTCTCACGATCGACATAGTTTGATGTCCACTCATACTGACTGGCCTGAGAATCGGCATCATGCAGGTTGTAGTAATCATCAGTATAGAAAATTACATCCTCACCATAATGTTCACTTGGTATAGTTTGCTGACGGCCAAATGGTCCGCTGCCCACTGTCACAGTTGGTCTGCCGATAACCTTCAAAGGCTCGAACTGACCGGTCTCTTCGTTATAAGTGTATATTTTACAGGTATTGACCTTAGAGACCTGAGCAGAATAAATATACTTTTCAGTAACCTTTTTACCGTCTTTGATCTTTTCCTTGATGATGGTATAGCTTCCGCCGTCATCGATCTCGATATCGGCGTGAGACATTTCAACATCATTGGCGGAGATCGAAATGTAAAAATACTCTTTGCCCAACTGCACGCAGGAATTCTTTTTTGAACTTACCTGTGCCGCAGTCACCGTAGCGGTTTTGCGTATCATTCCATTGCCGATATCCTGATCCGGATGATTCTCCACTGTTATACTTCCCACATCTGTATGAGAACCCTTTGAAACTGCTGAGAAGGAATACTTGTCCGCATCCTCTGCAGGAACATAAGTTACCAGCTCTATGGTATCGCCGGAAGAAACACAATAAGGTTTGAAAGCGTACATCCAGGTATATCCTGAACCATTATTAGAACCGTCTTTATTTTTTACATATTTCGGAACATTGTTTCCGTTGACATTGATAGTAACGAAATCCTCGGGATGATCCCTGTACCAGTCACCAAACATAGCCGCCAGATATTCATGGACTTCATCCTTATGTCTTTCACCTAATGCTGTCTCCACATATATCTGGGGTTTTTCTGTAAGCGACTCAACGACCTGTACATAGAAAGTAGAGCGTTGCCAGCTTCTGTTCTCAACAACAGTTATTGATGCTGTACCAAGATTCTTCGCAAGGTATTTAGCTTCAACAACTCGATAGGTAGTTCCGTTTTCTGTTTCATCAAGCAAATTTGTCTGCGATTGCTTTGACAGAATATTTTCATCCTGACCATATGGGAATCCCTGATCTTGATTGAAACCAGAAGACCATTTTTCAGCCTTTGTCTTGATCGTGATGGTATCGCCCAACTCGATCAGATAAGGGGTACTCTGGCTGTTTGAAACAGGCTGCCCATTAACGATAAATGCCTGATCCTTGTCCACATATCCTCCTGAAGTCAGGACATATATGGAGAAGCTTTCCGCAGTAAACTCAGCACCGCTTTCGGAGACCTCAGCTTCCTCAAGTTTCTTCACATCGCCGTTGTCAGCGATATGGAAGAGTGAGTATTCATCGCCCTGGAGCTTCGCCTCATCAGGAAGAATGATCTGCACCTGCACCGATGAATCCTCAGAAGGTTCGATCTCATTGCCTTCACTGTCGCTGAACGAGATATCAACTGCAACAGCATCGAGCATATCGATATCAAACATTTCCGCAGCTTCCATAGCAGTTTCAGCAGAGATATCGGTAACAGACATTTCCGTGCCTTCCGGGAAAGCAGTCTTATCCGCCGAAGCAATTACCTATATTCCTGATTCCGAGGACTCTCTGAACTGTACAGCATCAGATGTATTCTCTGAACGCTGCTCCTGATCGTCTCCCGGACCGGTAGCATTTTTCTCCGAAGAAGCAGCCTTTTCCTCAGGAACTATCAGATAACCGAAAATAGTTTCATCGCCGTTATCGTAAGTTACCTCAGCAACTTCTCCGTCCACATTTCCCACAACAGCTGTGAAGCTCTGGTCCTCATCCGAAATAGAAGTAACTATCGCTGAGCGATCAGCCTTTCCGTCCAGATCATTGTCGAAGAAAACTATGGCACCTCTCTGAGGCGATCCTCTGGAAACAGGTATAATAAGCTCACGCTTATCCAGCTCTACAGTCCAAGCCCAGCATCCTGATCCAATGGGAACCTGGCTTTCGTCGACGCCGCCATACTTCATACAGAAGTAAGTGAACATTGTGTTCCATTCGCCGTAGGGATTTCCGTACCATTCTCCATAACGTGAATAGCACTTATGATCGCCGTCCTTATCGACCTCAACGAAATTCATCGTATTTTCCTTGTAGCCGATCTGTGACTCAGCTACAAGAGCAATACTTTCCGGAGTACTCAGGCCTTCTACATCTGGAAGAGTTGCCTCCCACGATGAAGGAGTCTCAAAGAGTTCCGAATCAGCTGCAAGGCTTAAAATACTGTCATCGGATGCGGCAGGCAGAGTATCATCCACCATTGCCGTACCGATACTATGAAGCTGCCACGAAACAGAACAGGTAACCGTCAGCGACATGGCAGCAAAAAAAGCTGATACACGTTTCCGCTGCTTTTTCTGCAGTTTTACTTTCTTAACGTAATCAGCCAACTTTCTATTCAATTGGATCACCACCCTTCTGTCAAATACTAAACGTCAAATAGTAAGTCAAAAATTCAGTCAAAAATATCACTGCTCCTTATGAAGACCAGACTCTGAACAGCTTTTTGCCGACCATCTGATCGTAGTCGACACAGCCTATAACAGAGCTTCTGCTGTCCACGGAAGTATCTCTCCTGTCTCCCATGATAAACAGCTTATTATCAGGAACAATATATGGAAACTCGATATCACATTCGCCAAGACATTTATTCTTGACATATGGTTCATCGATCATTTCGCCGTTAACGAAAACATTGCCTTCAGCGTCAATGCTGATACTGTCACCGGGAAGACCTATAACTCGTTTAAGAAGCAGTTTATTCTGCCATGAGACACAGCAAATATCGCCGGCAGAAAACTTTTTTGTTTTTACGAGCAGGATAATGTCCCCGTCTGACAAAGTAGGCTGCATACTATCGCCGGACACCTGGATCACCGGCAGGAAAAGCATTGAAATAAGCACTGCTATTGCAGCGACAACTGTCAGCACCGCCAATGTGCTGAGCAGTATTTTTTTGAACCGGGCCCTGTTATCAAGTACGACACGTTCCTGTCTTACTTCTTCCAGATCAACAAGCTTTTCTTTGCCCTCCTCGTCCTCATCCATGATGTTATAGACAAGTTCAACGAGCTCACGCCGGTTCAGTTCCTTAAAATCTTTATCCTTCATCAGCAAACCTCTTGCTTAGAATAGTCTGTGCGTTCAGACGAAAAATCTTCGTCTGATCTTAATAATGAAAAGCTTTTTGTTTTAAGCTCCGGCTGCTGTTCGTCTGCATATCATACCGCTCATCCAGCTCACCGAGTGCTCAACTACAAAAAGCAATTTTTAATTTACGTTTCTTTCCTTAATGTATAAATTATAGCATTCAAGAACTGGATTGTCAAGTATATTCACAGAATTTTTTCAAATCCAAACAACTTCTTATACATATTGTATATACAGATATAAATTATCCATATTAGCATATATAAAAATCATAACGCCACTCATGGCGTATTCCGCTTCATTTCGTCGAAATCGTGAGGTTAGAGTGGACAAACTATAGTTAATTGATATTTTTAAAAAAGGAAAAATTTTTTTGAAAAAAGACTTAAAAAAACATAAAATGCTCCGGAAAAGTACTGAGAATCATTTTTTCATAAGAGAATAAAACCGATCATTTATAAAACATCATAGTAACAATAAACGACCAATATTAAAAAAAATAAGCAAAACTAATACTTGTCATTTATGAAAAGAAATGGTATAATGGTAATAGAAAGGCACTTTAATATATCAGAAAGGAGGAAAACCAATGCAGAGGATAGCCTTATCATAAAAAAAATATGAGAATAGAAACACAGCAGTAAAATATATCAATGCTATGATAATGTTCTGAGAGAGGGAAACAGAACAGAAAAAATTGCAGGCATATAATCTAATGAAACTATCTATAACGTATTACCGACTTAAATTACAATTTCCAGCATAATCATATTATTACAATTCAGCAAAGAAAGTAGGAATTTATAATGAAAATATGTGTTCTTAACTGTTCTCCAAAAAACAATTTATCTCTTACACTTCAAACAATCCTTTACCTGCAAAAATGGTATCAGGAAAAGCTGAATGAAGATAAGTTCGATATTATCCCGGCATTCAGCGGAAGCGTTACCGAAAAAATCGAAGAAGCAATTAAAAAATCAGACCTCATAATCATGTCAGGAGCAATTTTCCATTTTGACGTACACAGCAGTATGGGCGAATTGCTGGATGTACTGTCTGAAAATTATTATGACCTGATAAAGGATAAACCCATAACATTTTTATCCACTTCCGGAATGCTGGGCGACACTATGGCTCATAACAAATTCGAGATGTGGGCTAAAAGAAACGATCTCAGGTATATAAACAGCCTTAGCCTGGAAAGCGCCGAGATCCTCTCCCCTACAGGCCGTGAAGAGCTTTTCTGCTGGTTCAAATACACCAAAGCCATTGCAGAATACTACAAGGACAAAAATATGCCAAGAGCAAAAAAGCAGGGCCGAGTAGTTTTACTGGACACCTGCGAGAAAGAAAATACAAGAATAAGATCTGCAATGAAAAATGCTAAGCAGAGATTTGAAGACAGCGGATTTGAGACTGAGGTAATAACTTTAAGAGAAAAAAATATCAGCCACTGCACCGGCTGTCAGTGCTGCTTCAGCAACAGGACCTGCATCTTTAAAGACGACTGGGAAAAGACCTTTGAAAAATTATATCTCAATACAGATATGATCGTATACTTCGGTGAACTGCACTATGCAACACTTGGCAACTGCTACAAGACATTCCTTGAAAGACACGCCTGCTTGGGACGTTCAGGTATCGAAGACGAAGTTATCAAATCCTATTTCTTCATACTGGATGAAAAATCCGACAGAGAAGATATTTCTGCATTCAAATTCAACTGCGAGACCTTTGACGGATTAAACTGCTCCTATCTGAGCGATATCTGCGAGCTGGGAAGCAGCGAAAAAATGGAAGAGCTTTACGATAAAATGACCATCGCATTCAACTCTGATATCATGCCGCAAAACGGATTTTTAAAGAACGGTATCCGTACAGGATTTGCAAAGGTCGCAGCCAGTGTTAAGAACCGCTGCCCCGGTGATTATAGCTATTTCAAGAAATTAGGCTGCTATGACACTATTCCGGTCAGCCCGTATATACAGTGGCTGGATAATGCTGAGGATGCAAAAAAAGATAAGGAAGCACGTCTGATACCTTACAGAATGACTTTAATGCACCTTGAGGAGCTTCCTGCTATCACTGAGCGAAGAAAAAACAAAAGCATATCTGTCATAAAAAGACAGAAAGCTGCTGCAAGAGGATTTGAGGATGCTTTACATTCTTAAACAGCAGCATACTATCTAAAACTGAATAATGAAAAAAGCCTTGCTCATCCATTCAGCAAGTCTTTTTCCTGTCTGTAAGCTTAAATAAATCAAAATGCAGCAGGAGATCATATCAAGAAAAAAGGCGGCATCAAGCCGCCTTTCATTGTTATTCAACCGAGTTCCGTTTCAGGGATACTTGTTGTGATTACATCCTCTGCAGCGAATTCGATGATCTCCATTTCAGGAGTTATATACTTTTCCATTATTATTCTCCTTTAATATGTTAAAACTTCGCCATGTACATACTGATAAGCATCGAATGCATATCTTGCGATAGCAGCAGCCATACGCTTGTTCTTAACGTCAGCATTTTCATTTGAAAGCATACGATAAACCCATGCCAGTGCTGAGAATTTATAAGTCTTATCGCCGACTTTGATAATATTATCCTTGCCAAGATCAAGGGGTGTGATATCCTTTATCTCGAAATATGAAGGATAATCTGAGCCGCCCTTTCTGCCAGCAGCTGATATAAGACCACCCTCGGTATCCTTAGTACCGGCAGGCATATCCTTAATGTAAAGGCGAACAGCCATTTTACTGTCAAGAACAAGTGAGAACTTAGCCTCTTCATTATCAGGCTTATAAAGATCATTCGTTACAAACAAATGCTTCTCGTTCACTTCACTATAAACAGAATGGATCTTTCTTTTACACTTCTCTATTTCCTCTTCATCATCCAGGATACTGAGGTTGTTTGTACCATTATTGAAATAGTTCTCAGCCGCATATCCATAGGTGAGTGCAGAAGAATACATCATAAGCTCATAAGAAGGAGCGTGCTCATCCCCGCGGATGTCTGCGATCTCTCTCAGATATGAGCGGCTGCTATACTTCACTGTATCAATAAGTACATCGCCCTTATAGAGTTCAGCAGTAATATCCTCCTGCATATTGTTTGCAGTAACATTTGCAGTAACGCAGTATACCTTCTCGCCGTTCACAGTCTTAGCTGAAAGCGGGAGAGTCTTTCCGTCCTCAGCGCATACACCGGTGAGCTTAACGGAGTAATCGTCCTTATTGTCATCTGTAGCTGCACCAACAACGAAGTTAAGTCCCAGGTCATCACTGAGAGTGAGAGAAACACCGTTTATCTCAGCATCAGCTACACTCTGATCATAGAATTTCAGACTATTCTGGCTTGCATAGCTTTCTGCAGTAGAGTTTGCCTCTCCCCTTATTATCAGATCAGGACAAAGTGAGAAAGCTAACATTCCTATAGAAGTTACACTGGCAGGAATATACAATGATCTGAGGTTTGAACAACCCATAAATGCTGTAAATCCAATACTTTCAACACCATCAGGTATAACTATCTTTGTAAGAGAAGGACAAGAAGCGAATGCACGAACATCGATAGTCTTTACACTGTCAGGGATATTGATGTACTTTAATGAAGAACATCCCTGGAACATAGTATTGCTGACAGTGGTCAGTCCTTCAGGGAGCTTCACATATTCAAGCTTTCCACAAATAGCGAATGCACCTCCGCCTATGCTTGTAACGCTGTCCGGAATGGTGACTCTTTTCAGGGAATCACAGCCGATAAATGCCTGGTAACCAATGCTCTCAACTCCGTTAGTGATCACAATGCTATCCAATGCAGAACAATAGCTGAAAGCACTTCCGCCAATGCTTTTTACGCTTTCAGGAATGCGGACTTTTATGAGATTCCGGCAGTTTGAAAATGCCATATCACAGATGGATGTAACATCCTCAGGAATATAAACATTACCTGCGCATGATGTACCGTCGATCAGTATATGATTAACGATAACGAGCGGATTCTCCAGTTTTTTTGCCTTCAGCCAGGCAGTATCACGGAATGCACTTTCACCTATGCTTGTAACGCTTGCAGGTATCGAAATAGTTTCCAGAGCGCTGCAGCTTGAAAAAGCATTGACACCTAAGCTTTCCACGCCGTCAGGAATAGTGATCTCAGTCAATGAAGAACAGCTTGAAAAAGCAGTATTATCTATTATTTTCAGGCCGTCAGGGAGATTGATCTCTGTCATAGCTTTACAGCCGTTGAAAGCATTATTTTCGATCTCAGTTATAGTATCCGGCAGCTTTACACTTGTGATATCTTCATTCTGAGCAAAAGACCATGAACCGATGGCTGTTACCGGGATACCCTCAATTGTTTCAGGCACAACGACCTCGCTGCCGGAGCCGATCCACTTATTGATAGTAACGGCTGTACCCCCATCATTGACAGAGTATGTAAAATTGTCTGATACGTCATCTTCTGCACTTGCAGATAATGCCGATAATTCAAATGTCTTAACACCCATTGCAGCAGGCGAAGCTCCAGCGACTAAAAGCAGCGCAAGGATCCCCGATGCTGTTTTTTTCCAGAAGTTTTTCATCTTTTTCCCTCCATATGCACATTATCGCCCATCCGGACGAACTAATCCAATATGCATTATTTTATCATATTAACCGCAAAAAGTCAACAGTTTCAGTATAAAAAGAACAAATACTGCAATTATATTTTACGACCTGATATGCAGTTTTTTACCAACGATAAGAACTGCAGAAAAGCTCTGAGTTTAAATATCTCAGAATGTCAGTCCGGATCAGATGACCCCTGTTTTCTGTATTCAGTAGGAGTTATCCCGGTAACGCTTTTGAATTGCTTCATAAAATAGCTTTCCGTAGAGTAACCGCACTGCTCAGTTATCTCACTTAGTGAAAGGTCAGTTTCTCTCAGAAGACGTTTTGCAAGTTCAACACGGAACTGGATCAGCTCCTCAAAAATACTTTTTCCGAAGCATGATTTATATTGCTTCTGAATAGTACTCCTGCCCATTCCGACTTCACGGCTCATCTTATCGACCGTCCACGGAAGCTGCGGGTCATTCATAAGCTTTATTCTCAGGTCTGAAAGTTTCTGTCTTATCTCTTTCTGACGTAAAGTATATGAAGGGTCTTCCGTGAGCTGTTTTTCAAAATAAAGCTGACGGTCAACAGCGATCGCTGTATGAGTAACGAACCTGAGATAGCTTTCGTCATAGATCCTGTCTTTTTCTTTAAATGAAAGAGCCATTATACCGAATGACCGTTTATTGAAATGCAGAGGTGACAGGAATATGCATTCTGATGTTTCACTGTTTTTCAGGAATCCTGTAACATCATCAGCAGAAAAGCTTTTCCCCTCATAGCGCACCTCATTATTTTCAAGTGAAGCCCTGTAGCAAAGCCTGTCATCATCTTCATTAAGATAGATCTGCAGGGACTTTATATTATACAATTTCTGAGCATGGTACACTGCTTTATGCAGGAGCTCCGGAACATCCTGTGATGATGCCAGATCAAACGGCAGATCGTCACAGAATATCTTCTCCTTCCAGACCTCAGGAACAGTTTCACTTTGTCCGTTCAGCACCTGCTTTGCAGGGATATTGACGCATCCGCAGGAACTGCCGATAATGAAGCCGCTTTCAGGACGATGTATCTTGCTGCATAGGATACCGGTAATATTGCGGTACAGCCGGCGCACTGCATCTGCACCGAGCTGATAATGATTGCGGTTAAAAGTAGTCAGCGAGATATCCATGTCCGTAACCGAAAAACCATCGTAGCCTGTAACAGCAATGTCATCCGGTACCCGTATCCCTGCATTTATCAGTTCCTTTATCAGTGCGGCTGCACAGGCATCATTCCCACATACGACTGCCTCAGGCCGGGGAAGCTCTCCTGAAATGATCCTCTTTGCATAGGCTATGGCAGAATCCACCCAGAATGTACCGTAGCTGAAATAATTATTATCAAAATACAGTCCGTGCTCAGTCATCTGATCCTTATAAGCCCTGAGGCGGTTCTGTGCCTGAAAGCGAAACTCCGGACCTGTCAGGCAGTATATTTTCTTATAGCCGTGCACCTCAATAAGATGGCGGACCACTTTCCCGAAGTCGTCATAATCATCGTACTGAGTACTGTCAAAAACAGGGTGCTCACATTCATCAACAGTCATCACATATTTATTTGAAAGAAGCAGCTGAGATTCGAGCTCTGAGGTCAGCTCATCCCCCATCGTAGTATCGTCCTTGACATATAAAAATCCGTCAAAAACATCCGACTGTACCAGGCGGTATATACTGCGTTCTGCGGCAGCATGACCGGGTTCACACTGAGTAAAATGGCATAAGGGTGCAAGCACGATACAGTCACAGCCGCAGGCATTTACCTGAGCAAGTGCTCCACGGACAATACTGCGTATATGGCTTCGTGCCAGAATAGGTGTTACTATACCAATCAAAGGCTTTTTTCTCATACTGCACCTCCCGAATGATTCTATGCTACAATTATAGCACAATTATTTCCGGATATCAAGACAATATTACAATCCGATATGATCTGAAGGTAAAATAATGTATTGAAAAAACGTGATATTCGATTGATTTTATATAATGTGGATTGTACAATATATATAGAGAGAAAACAGTTAAAGCATTATGCTTCAGGAAATAAAACAGGAGGGTATATATATGAAAATAAGGAACAGGATCACAGCAGCTTTTATTGCATCAGCTCTGTGTACAGCTCCCCTTGCAGCACAGTCATCAACACCGTTCTTTCCTCAGACAGAAATAACCGCATCTGCTGAAAGCATCAATGATATGCCTGCTGATTTTCAGTATGCTGCTGACTGGATCTGGCAGAACCGTATAGACCGTGAAAAGTCCACTGTGCGCCGCAACACGTTATTTGACCAGATAGTTGCCGGAAAAGGCACTATCAACTATGTGGTAAAGTGGCAGTCCTACCGCACTGTTACCTATGAACAGCGTCAGAAGTTTGAAAAAATGCTTTCGGACAGTATAAATGCCTGGAATGACTGGCTTGCAGGCTATGAGGACTGGCCCTACGACCATATCGATGTAAAGATCATCGGCTGGGCAGTTATCGATAAAAACTGCCTCCTTGACCTGCATGATGATGAGGTAGTTTATACTGATACAAAATACTATGATGCCCAGTATGATACCTCAAACGGAAGAGACACTATCCCTGATAAAGAACCGTATGCACCGTCTGAGCTGTCACGTTTCGATCATTTCATGGAAAAGGATTACCAATATCCCGGCGGACTTGATAAACGTTTTGATATGTATATGTGGGCAACACAGGGCTTCCCGGACATCGGCGGCTGCGGCGGCGACTGGGGACAGCGTCTCTCAGATACTGCTTATCTCGGAATGATACAATATGGAAGCCTTCATGTTCTTGAGCATGAGATCGGTCACGGATTTGGCATGACAGACTTCTACGGCGGCGAGGGTGAATCCGACGGCTTCCCGCCAGGTGGTTTCCCGGGCGGAGAGAACTCCATAATGATGGCAGGTTCATCTGCAAAGATAACAAACTTTGACGGCTGGATGCTTCGCTATATGTGGACAAAAATAAAGAACGATGAGGGAAGGTTCGATCTTGCTGCTGCACAGCCTGAAAAGCAGGATCCGGCAGTTACAGACCCGGTATCAGAAACGAACTATCTCCCCGGAGATGTTGATGCAAGCGGTAAAACTGAAATTGCAGATCTTGTGCTCATGCAGAAATGGCTGCTTTCAGTACCGGGTACATATCTGGCGAACTGGAAAGCCGGTGATCTTTGTCAGGATAGCAGGCTTGACGCATATGATCTGTGTCTGCTAAGACAGCTGCTGATCTACAATGAGCTTCCTGAATGGGGCAGTGAAGATGACCCGCAGGTACAGAAAGAATTCATAACCGCAAATATGGCAAAACACGGAGCCTCACTTCCCACACAGGGAGATGCAAAGCTGGTAGTATTCTATGTGGATTTCCCTGACTGCCGCTATGACTACGAGCCTACTCTGGATGAGCTCAATCAGATCTCATTCGGCAAGGCAGATGAATCAAGTCCCTGCTATCCCTTCGAAAGCTTCCCCGCATTTTACGACAGAGCATCTAAAGGCAGCATGAATTTCAGCGGACAGGTATTCCGCTATACTACAAAGGAAAACCAGTCTGCATACGATAAGAATAAAGTCAAGATCGCTGAGGAATGTTACGAGGCCTTCAAGGATCAGGTTGACTTCTCGCAGTTTGACGGAAACGGCGACGGAAGGATAGATGCTACTCTGTTTACAACTCCTACCAAAGCAGGAGATGAAGACTGGTGGCCTTGTGCAGGTGCATTCGGTGATCCTGCATATCGTGTTGACGGCGTAAGCGTAGGACATATCATAACAGGCAATGCACAGATCGAAGGAACTAAAAACTATGTGAACTATATAAGCTCCTACTGTCATGAACTCGGTCACTGCACCGGGCTTCCGGATTATTATCTTTTCACAAATCCAAATGATAGTGAAGGAATGCACGGAACCGCTGGCATAGAGCTTATGGATACAGATGCAGGATCAGATCTCGGAGCGTTTTCAAAGCTAATGGAGGGATGGTACACTAAAGATCAGGTTCAGGTATGGTCTCCCGAACAGGGTACGAAAACCTATACCCTCAGCAATGCACAGACAGATGCAGGAAACTGTCTTATCATCCCCAACGGTAAGCTTGCAGATGATTATTTTTCAGAATATTTCATCATAGAGTATGCGACTAAAGATGGCAATAACAGCGGTGTAGGAAAAAACACAGCATGGTGGCAGAGATCAGGTGAAGGTGTGCGCATTTATCATATTGACGCAACGACCGAGTATGGCTGGAACAACTATTTCAGGTATGCAAGCGGCAGTGAATTCACAAATCATGATAACGGCAGGCGGCTTATCCGAATAATCGATGATACAAATAAGGATAACTTCTATCATACCGGTGATGTTGTAAACAGCAGCATTTCAGGATTCCATTGGTATGATGCAAACGGCGGACAGACAGTAGAACCTGGTTTTTCAATTGAGATCGGCGAAGTTAAAAACGGTTCTTACTCAGTCACAGTCAGAAAATAGCTATCATTTTTTCTTCTCTCTTTCTGCACATTCAGAGAGCTGAAATACAGGGTTTCCTTGAAATAACGGGACAAATCAAAGCCGTCAGTCAGACTGGCGGCTTGACTTAATAAAACTTCCCCTTAAGCGGAATCAGAAAAAATGCCAAACGCATTTCATTCTCAGTTTCCGCATTAAGGGGAAGTTTTTTGCCTGTAAACGTATAGTTGTTTAAAGCTGAGGCCTTCCACATTCATTGTAAAGTGTTTATCCTATAAATAGCCCAGCGAGCAATAATGCGATCCCTGTTATAAGTATAAATAAAGGACCGGCGAGGAGTATAGCTGCTGCCCAGCTTGGTATAGGTGCATCTCTTTCAACAAAAGCACATTCAGGCTTATCAGGATCATAGAATACATCCACAAGTCTGCCGGCAGGATATCTGGCAGCCATATCTCTCTGAGCACTTAAACTGTTTCCGGCAGAATGGACTACCAGCGGAAGAGGCCCCTGAAGAGGAATATTGCTGCGATTCGGTCCGAGGGCTCCGGAAGACGGAAAAGGTGAATAACCTGAAAAGCGTGGTCCGCTTATAGTATATCTGGTGCCTTCCACCTCATACTCCACAAGAGGCACCCGTACATTGCTGCTTACCAGATATGACATCCTCACCACCCTTCCGGTGGTATGATGAGTTATATGCTCCCTGCGGTATTTCGGCCGTCTGAATCCAAGATAATAAGCTAACGCAGTAAAACCAGCTCCAAAAACGGTAAGCGACAAACCTACTATAATAAAAACAGATGAAATATCCATTGTTATCTCCTTTTAAAAGATCTCCATATGCTTTATTCCGCCGTAAGACGGTTAATGAGGACACATTTATTATAGTGCAAAAACAGCCAATAGTCAATATGCTCCCCTGTTATTCACCCATGCTCAATATCATTTTTTGCTATGGCTTCCGGAATTTTAATATTTTCACAAGGCGAGAAAACCAAAACTCACTATTGACATATCCTGATTTATGTAGTATACTGCATATATAGGTAATATACTACCTTTAGGAGGTGCTTATGTACGATTTTGAAAATATGGATCAGCGGCTGATAGCCTATGTCAACATTTTTGTCTGTGCGAACCGGCTGCAGGCAATAATGGACAGCGGTCTTGAGGATATCACAGCTAAACAGTGGCTTGCGATAACAATGATAGATGCATTTCCCGAACCGCCTACCCTCAAGCAAATGGCTGAAATGTCAGGTGTCACTCATCAGAGTATGCGGCAGATAGTCGACCGACTTATAGATAAAGGATTTCTTGAGGTCGTACCGGACAAAAAAGACAAACGAGCCATAAGGCTCGTCAAGACAGAAGCTGCAAACAATATCCGCACTAAAAAAGCAGATCAGAACATCAGCTTTGTGTACAGACTCTTCGATTGCCTTTCCAATGAAGAGACCACCGCTTATTGTTCTGCACTTGCAAAGCTCTGTGACAGGCTGAATGAACTGAAAGAGGAAAACGATTCGTGATCTTAGAAAAAATACATGGAAAGATGTGAGGTCAATATGAAAACAATAGTTGCTTTTAAATCAAAATCAGGCTACACCAGGCAGTATGCTCAGTGGATAGCCGAAGAACTCAACTGCGATATCAAGGAAAAACCGGAGCTTTCCGATATCATAGATTATGATACCATAATCTGCGGCGGAGGGATGTATGCCGGCGGTTTCAACGGAATAAAGCTTATCACCAAGAATCTTGATAAGCTTTCAGGCAAAAAAATCGTGCTTTTTGCTGTCGGCTCAAATCCGGGCAGAGAGAAGGAAATGACTGTATTCTGGGACAGGATCCTTTCAAAGGAACAGCAGAAAAAAATCGGTCATTTCTATCTCAGAGGCGGATTTGATTTCAGTAAACTGACAGCCGGCGACAAAGTTCTGATGAAAATGCTGAAAATCCGTCTGCAAAGCCTGAAAAATCCAACCGAGGACGAAAAGGGAATGCTTGCTGCTTATGATACCCCTGTAGATTTCTCCGACAAAGCCAATATTAAAGAGCTTATAAGATTTGTTCTCGGCTGACCGGCAACACATTACAGGATGCTCTTTCTAAATTTAATTTCAATATCGTTTCTTGTCGTAACAAATGCAGATCAGAATACCGACATCTCAGAATATCAGCTTTAATTTAGTAAAGACCCCATATTTACTTTATAGTCTTTTTATGTCTCTTGTTTTTGTATAATGACAATGCCAAAGCCGGACACTTATGAATACATCTGTAACAGTTGATACACAGCTTTTTGTTGATAACAGGAAATCCTTCTGCATCCTTGACAATGGCTTTCATTGGACAATTCAAAACACATTTCCCACATCTGCTGCAGCAGCTTTTATGAATATATATTTTAAAACGATAATGCTGTCCAAACCATTTATTAGGATAGTTCAGTATCCCGTACCATTTATATTTAGGTATCTTGGTGCCCAGATCACTTTTATTCATAAACTCTGCTACATCTTTTTCGATTTTCTTTCTGATATTTTTTTCATCACGACCGAAGAAAGCGATTGATGGAGCAAGCAGTATACCGTCTGTAGCCTTGCACCTGTATCCTGAATAATGTACAGGAATAATATTCTTTTCCACACAGAATCCGGCAAGCACTCTCAGGACATTCTCCGGATACAATCCATATGTAGCATAAATAAATGTCGGTATCCTTTTCTGAGATTTGTTAATAGCTTTTAAAAACTCCTTCATAGGCACCGGAGGTTCTGAGTGGATGGTAGATGTGCCAATAATCATCCTGTCATACTGCATCAGATCATGATCGCAAGACATCTCCTCCACAGACAATATATCCACTGAATTATCCTTCTCGATCAAAGAGTAAATATATTCAGCGACCATCTTTGTATTTCCTACACCAGAGAAATAAAGAATTAAAATCTTATACATACAGATCATCTCTTCATAATATATTTTTATTGAGAACAGGCTTTTCCTTCAATCAGGGACCGAGCGATCAGCATTTACAGACACCTATAATAAGAGATGCATTATTGCCGCCGAAGCCAAAGGAATTGGACATTATGGCTCCCCCTGAATAATCAACAGGTTTATCCAGCAATAGATTAAGATCCTTCAGTTCGTCATCTATTTCTTCTTTAGTCACATTTATCTGAGGCAATAATTTCTTATTCTCTATCATCATACAACAGGCAACCAATTCTAATGCGCCAGATGCACCTAATAAATGTCCATGCATGGATTTAGAAGACGAAACATACGGATGCTGAGGGAATATCTGACATATTGCAGTTCCTTCCACCATATCATTAGCCTTAGTACCTGTACCATGTGCATTTATATACTCGATCTTATCAGGAGACATTCCTGCATCCTTCAGTGCTCTTTCCATGCAAATCTTGATACCATTGATATCAGGTGATACCAGTGACTTTGCATCGGATGATGCCCCATATCCTAATATCTCTGCATAGATATGGGCGTTTCTCGCTACGGCATGATCATATTCTTCAAGTATCAGGATACCAGCTCCTTCACTTAATGCAAAACCTGTCCTGTTCTTTGAAAAAGGTATTGATATTTTATTAATATCATCACTCTGAGAAATAGCACTGAGTCTGACAAACGATGTAAATACCTGCTCAACTATACATGATTCAGAACCGCCTGCTACAGCCACATCAGCTTCACCATATTGTATTTTTCTATATGCTTCACCTATTGCATATGCAGATGATGCACAAGCTATACTGTAAGTGTATGCACCGCCATTGATACCTAAATCAATGGATATATTGCTGCTTATCATATTTGATAATAATTTAGGCATTCCAAGGACGGTCATCTTGTGCATTCCTTCTTTTGCCGCTTCGCCGACCTCATACGCAAGGGTTTCCATTCCCCCCATTGATGTGCCAATACAGACTATTGCATCTTCTTCCTTCGTTATATCTATTCCTGAGTCAGCTACTGCTTCTCTTGAAGCAAGAACAGCCATCTGTGAAGTCCTGTCCATATATCTCTTCTGCTTTTTATTTAAAGCGCTGTTAAACTCATTATCAACTTCCCCATGAAAATTCACCTCAGGAAACCTGCTTTTTGAAAAACAGCATTTACCATTATATAAGGACTGCCAAGTTTCGTTAAGATTGTTTCCACATGACGAAATTGTACCTATACCTGTTATTACTACTCTTTTATCCATTTTTTCCTCCAAATTCAATACTGCAATTATATGACTGCCAATACTTATTTAGGCTTACTACCGTAAAAATGATAAATCTGCATTATTCTGATAAGTAGTAAATTATTTATTCCGTGAATATTATAACATATAAAGAAATTCAAGATTGTTTTATAGTTTGAAATGTGATTAAATAAGCTGAAAACCCTCACTGCATTTAGTTGAACGATTTTACAAAAATTTAATGCAAATTTGAAAGCAAAGCAGTTCTTATTCGTTAGTTGTATTTTCTAACCGTTTGATCTTTGTTTTTATACGATAATAGAAGAAGGCATAAATTGCTATGATAATTCCATTGGACAGCAGTATTACCATCCAGTTCTGTGATACCTTTACAAAGTTTATAAATGTAAACATTATATTATCCAAAAAGATACGAACCACAACACGAGCACTTAAGAATGACAGTACTACAGTAACAATGCAGACTAATGTGTTGAATCCGAAAAACATCTTCATTAGTTCAGATAATGAATATCCATTCAGTTTAAGGACCTTGACATCTTTATAAACATTTGAATAGATGAACTCCAACAAAGAATACATCAACGCAATCTCGATCACAATTGAGATTATCAGCAGCATTGTTATCTGTTTATTGATAATATTAAGGATATTTTTTCCTGAGGTAATAACCTCTTCCTTAGTGATACAGGATTTTGCATTGGCATCAAATTCTTCTGAATTGTCTTTAGTTACATAGCCATACTGATATGCTGTTTCATCATCAAGAGCAAACTTCTCCCGATTGAAGTATACTTCACTTACTGTAGTAATATCCAATATCCTGTCAACCTTGAATTCATACTCTTTGCCAGATGACTTATCCTCTAAGGTAAAGCTATCTCCGATACCATATTTATACTTATCGGCATATGCCTGAGTTATCCCCACAGAGCTCTCAGCTATATCAAAATATTCTGAGTTCTCCTTAACCGCATAAACATTCTGGATAATACCATTATCATCATACAAATTATACAGCTTTATCTCCTCATATTTCTGCTCGTCTATGTCCTGCTGTTCATCACAAAAGTACAGATATTTATATGGAGTTTCTTTTCCTAAATCATCCACATACTCTTCTACAGAAACTTTCAATAAGAAACAGAAGTTTATAAGTACGCCGATCATAAATATGAGAGCAGTATACAGAAACATTTCCTTCTTGTTGCGAAGAATATAGGTAAGTCTGTATCTGTAATGGAAAAATTTGCTGTCTCCGCAGCACAACAAAGATAATCCTGATCTCTTTGGTTTAGACTTTATATGTACAAAATAGCATATCCACACAGTCAGGATATTAACAATATTCAATGCAATAAATGCAAGGCTGACTGCAAAAATCAGTTTTTTATAGCTTACCTCAAGCTTTGGGTAATTATATATAGACTGATTCATATACATTATAACGGGGAGACAGAATATTCCTATCATAGTTCCAATAAAAGTAGAAACATTACCAAACAGAAGAATCTCTTTTATATAGTGCTTGAAAATAAAGAATTTGCTTTTTCCCAAGTTCCTCAAAATCTGTACATTGTTCTTTTCGTTCTTTGCATTTTCATAATTATACACAAACATAAGGATTATCATAATTATATAGAATATAATTACTATGACAATCGCTAACAAACGAGGTGATGTTGCATCACCTATGACCTGCTTTACTCTTGAATTATTCGCAGTGTCTTTTATCACAAGAGGTGAATATTCCTTAACGTTATCCTCAATAGTCAAACCATTTTTGTAAGCGTAGTAGAACAGCTCATTTCCTTCAATATTATTGAAAGTATCCTCGTTGACATATGCCACACCGAACAAAACCGCATTTGGCTGAAGAATAAGATCACTTTTCTTAGTCATTACATAATCCGGTGAAATAGCTTTTCCGCACACATTATAATCTGAACCTGCCAGCTTGACAGTATCACCGATATCAATATTGTGCTCGCTCATAAAATTATTATCCAGAAGTACATCGTTTGCCTTTGCCGGCTTATCACCATCTACAACCTGAACCAAATTGATTTTTTTCCTGTCCTTGAAAACTCTTACTACTGCATCTTCATAAGGAATATCCTTATAAATCATTTTCTCTATATCTTCGCCTTCGATATTACTGTCCATGGATGAAAAAGCTCCATCCTCCAAATTATAATCATCATTGAATTTATAAATTGAATCTAAAACGCTGCTTGTTCCAACATAATATCCGACGAATAACGCTGTAGTAACTATTATCATCAAAGACATCATCAAAAGCTTAATAAAATTTCTTTTAATTCTTCTGTGTAAACGTTTATCCATTTTCTTACCACTCAACTTCCGCAACTTTTAAAGGATTCTGTACATTGATCATTTTCTTAATCATTCCATCTTGAATTGTAATAACTGTATCTGATATCTTTTCAATCAAATTGTTGTGAGTTATCATTATAATGGTAGTACCATACTGAGCTTGAATATTTTTCAACACTTCTAAAACATCTTTTGCAGATTTAGAATCCAAAGCACCGGTTGGTTCATCGCAGAAAATGATTTTTGTATTTTTCTGTAACGCTCTTAAAATAGCAATCTTTTGCTGTTGTCCGCCGGAACACTGCTTTGGGAAAAGATTCATAATCTTTTCTAAGCCCCATAATTCTATCAGTTTCTTTATTTCTTCTGTCATCTTATGATCAAAGCATACATTCTCTTTCATAGTAAGGTCGTTTATGAGATTGTACTCTTGAAAGATATAAGAAATAGTGTTCTTTCTGAACTGATTCATTTCTTTTTCAGTAAATGAATCTATTCTTTTTCCGTCAATCTCCACTGTTCCAGATGTAATGCTCTCCAATCCGGAAATACATTTCATAAAAGTGCTTTTTCCGGAACCGGAAGGACCAACGATAGTCGTAAACTTACCAAATTCTATTTCACATGATATGCCCTTCAGCACTTCATTTTCGTTTATCTGTTTTTCATTATATGTTTTCTTTAATTCGGTTATTTTAATCATAATTACACCTTTCTATAAGATCTGGTACTGAACGGTTACCAAACATATACTCTATCATGATTCAGAGAAAATATATTGTAGCCGTTTAAAGTTAGTTCAACGATTATTATGTGATGATTCATACTTTTTCTTTTGATTTTCTGCTGAATATGAAATGATATGCAAAGGTTACGCATCTTTTCTGGTTAAAAGAAAATAGAATGAATAATAATTGTTATCTGCCTTTTCAACTGATTCGATAACAAGTCCTGCGTTTTCTATGATCTCAAGGAACTCGTCAAAACGACAGGCATGATTGAAATCTGTTAAACAGTCATTTAATAATATCTCTGAATAGAGTATTGAATTGGAAATTTTAAAAATATATCTATCGATTTTTCCCCACTTATTATCATTCTTCGACATTCGCATCTGAATATCTTCAATATTTGGAAAATACTGGCAAATCGTCACCTTTCCGTCATCACTGAGCAGATCATGTACAGATGACAGCAACTGTTGCTGCTGTTCCTTGGGAAGATAGAACAGCATATAACTCATATTGATAATGTCAAATTTTTGCTCTATTTTTACCCGAGTTATATCCTCATTTATTATCGTAACATTAGAAACATTCTGATATTTTTTCTTTAATTTTTCTGCTACCTTATCCTGACGTTCAACTCCATAGATATTTGATGACGGATCATGCTCTAAATATGTATCAATAAAGTTACCATTGCCGCATCCTATATCTAAAATGTTTTCTGTTTTCAGTTCTGGAAGAAGTCTCGCATAATTCGGCTTATTGAAAAGCTTGAATACTGACTCTCCGAGGTCTGTATAGAAAGATTCATGAAATGAGGGCGAGATTTTATTGCTGTAGGTGAGTTTTTCCAGTTCTGCTGTATACCTGATAAGATGATAAATATACATTGAAGTAGGTGTTTTGAACTGTTTCTTTGTTTTTAGCTTATCGATTATGTATCTATAGCTTTTATAAAGCTTCGCTACCTTTTTCCCACCAAAATTATTTTTGTCATATGTAACGATTCCGCTTTTAGGAATAAATTCGTCCTTAAGAATTATCTTATTAGTCTTATAATCAATGCGATCAACTATTTCCAGATAATCTGCCATTTCTGCAAATGCACGGAAGATCTTGGGATCAACGTTTTTATTATCTTTATTATTATAGTATATCTTGAGGCTGATAAATCTTAAGTAATCAATAAAATTTGCGAATAATGAATACTCAAATATCGTTTTATTTGTTTTATAAATTTTATTTGTCTGCTTCATTATAGCATCAAGCAATGCAAAATTCTCCGATTTGTCGTATTTATCATTCTTATTAATTATTTCTGTATATTTCATTTTATCTTTTTAGTATAATTGGATCATTCTTCCATAACCCAGCCATTATACATAATCCTTTCATAAAATTAGTTTCTTGGCATTATCATTTTTCTCCACATAATCCGACAGGAATACTACTTGAATAGGAGATTATGTGGCGTTATTTCTTGATTTACACAAAAAGAAATACGTTATTCTAAAGTCTTCACGAATTATTTCTGATAATTAGTTACCGCCTTATAGAAAAACTGATGATTGACAAAAAATTGTCTACATCATTTTAATACAGTAACTGAGTGTATAATGGTAATTGCTTTTTTTAGAAATCTGACTTTATGGTATGATTACTGAATAATCTTGATATATCATAACTAATTATCTGAAATCATATATGTATAGTTCAGTATACAAGATTTTCCAGCATAAATTACATAACTTAGTATAATATATTTCTGAAACTATGCTATTATCAGCAGAACTTCTGAAGCACCTTCAATGTCTTATCAATATCTTCTGAGGTGTGACTTGCTGACATGAAGAAACGGATTCTTGCTTCGTTTTCCTTAACAGCCGGATAAACAATTGGAAGAGCATTTATTCCCATATTAAATAATTCATTTGACATATCCAATGCTTTCTGTGAATTACCTATTATAATCGGGATAATCGGTGTATCGCTGCTTGCTCCCGCATCGAATCCGAGCTTCTTTACCTCATCAAGGAAGTTCATTGAATTATTCTTCAGTCTATTAAATCTTTCAGGCTCTTCTTCAAACAATTCAATTGCCTTATAAGCAGCAGCTGTATTTGCCGGAGTTAAGCCACAGCTGAAAATAAATCCTGGAGAATTGTATCTGAGATATTTGATGTAATCTCTGTTTCCAGCAATATATCCTCCACAGCTTGCAGCGGCCTTGCTCAGTGTTCCCATTAATATATCAATATCCTTAGGATCAACGTGATAATAGCTTGTTACACCTCTTCCACATTCTCCGATTGTACCAAATGAATGTGCTTCATCCACCATTAATATTGCACCATATTCTTTTTTTAGACGGATAAGCTCAGGTAAATTACATATATCGCCATCCATCGAATAAACACCCTCTACAACGATAAGGACCCTTCTGAACTTCTTTCTCAACTTCTTTAGTTCGCTTTCAAGATGCTCCATATTGTTATGTTTGAAAGGCTTTCTCTTGGCATGAGATAAAATGCAGCCCTGAATAATGCTGTTATGAGCAAGAGCATCATGTAATATAAGATCGGGCTCTGATACTAAATTACCGATTGTATTGACATTGGTGCTATGGCCTCCAACCTCAACCAACGCATCATCTGTACCTAAAAATGAAGCTATTTTCTTCTCTAATTTATCGTGTAATTCAATCTGTCCGCTCAGAAGTCTACTACCTGAAACAGAAGTTCCATAGCAGTCTATGGCTTCCTTTACAAATTCGTTTATCCTTGCATCGCCGTTCAATCCAAGATAGTTATATGTTGAATAATTGATCTTGTCTTCACCCTCGATGGTCATTATGTTTCTGGGAGTACCATCATTCTTTCTGAAGTATGGCACCTTATCCTTTACACTGTCATAATATTCCAGGAATTCAACGACCTCCGGGAATTCAGCGATCACACACGCTTCTTTGGCAAATGATTCTGACTCTATTCCAAGAATCTTCATTAACTCTTCGACTGTTGCATCGTTTGTCAGAATGTTCTTTAACAATTCAGAGTTTGCGCTGACTGTGTTATCCGAATAAACAACCCCATATAGATCCATTAACATAATTGAATCAAATCCTAAGTCTTCAATCAACTTATCAGACTTAGAAAAGTCGTCCAAATCGTACCCTGTAATTTCTGAGATTGCGTCCAAAAACTTTGCTTCTGTAATGTCCATGTCTAATACCTCCGTTAATCATCAATTTATAATCACTCTATTATTGAAGTGTCAATTCAACTCAAGTAATTATCCTACATTTCATATTAAATATCAATTATTTACTACCAGTATAATGTAGTAAACAGTTATTTTGAAAATTCTTATTACAATATATTTTTTATGTCAATCCCCCCCAAAAAAATAACGTCTGTTCCCTTGTATTATCCTCTCTTTTTTCCATAATAATCATCCACTTCCAAAAGCCTTGTACAATCCGCACATTTCCTTCATCAGTGAGTGATTTCATCTAATTTGACAAAACTCAAAATGAGTACTTCTTTTTATGAGACTCCATTTATTCCCAGCCACTGTTCTGAACTGAACTAGGACTTACACATTAGGCCACATATTTAGTTCATATCATACGAACTCATTCTTTGCCTAATTGTAATACACCATCATCGCCTTAAAAATGTCATTGAGCGCAGTAGCTGAAAAATCATTGCTGATGTTCTCGCACAGGACAACCTTTACCGGCTGAATTTGCTCCTTTGCTGCTATATTATTGCAACTGAATAAGTACTGATCCCCAACAGTGACAGGATACCAAAATAACATTTTTATCTTGACAATCGAATAATTACATACTGTTTTATCAGTTAATTTCTCTCAAGCTTTCTTACATTTTTCAATGTTAACAGTATAAAGGAGATCACTATCAATATTATCCCGGCTACTCTTATAACTGCGGCACTGCTGCGGCCAACGCTGATCCCTTTGATTTTGGCATAATAATCTGCAAGTACTCCACAAAGTGCATATGAAAAAACATATCCTAACTTTGAGATAAAACTAATCAGCCCCCAGGCTCTTCCTTGTAATTCATTATCGATATTTGTCCTTACAAGGTAATCAAGACAGCTTGTTGCAATTGGTATCATGGCAAAAAATGCAAAGCCGAAACAACCTGTCATAAAGAGACTGGTTTTTAGTGAGAAAAGGAACATGAATATTCCAGCACCTACAAGCGATGTACATAGAAGGCTTACAAATCGCTTTTTCATACCTTGTATACCAATGATCACTCCGGTCATAATCATTCCTGAGGCACATATAGTTTCGATGATACCAAGTACTTTGCTGCTCTCGACTGCAAGTATCATCGGTTCTGCTAATATCTGCATTGAACCAATACAGAATGTTACAAGCGCAGCCATAATTACCAGAGTGAAGATTCCCTTATTGGATGTTACAGTCCTGAAGCCTATTATCATCTCCTCTTTAAATGAAGAGTCTGACTTTGTTGTTTTTGTACTTGTATATTTTTTTACAACAGCTGTTGAAGCAACTGTTAAAAAAAATGTACAGATATCAAGTATAAGCAGCAAGTCTATATCTGCTACCGCCAGCAATAATCCGGCTAAAAATGGAGATACCAAGTATCTTGCACTGCTTGCAAGACTTATCATGCCGCTTGCTTTTGCATATTCATCCTTTGTGAGCAAATCGGAAACAGTTGCTTTATATGCTGGTTCTATAAGTGAAGAAAAAGCAGAACTTATTGTAACACCAAGACATATCTGCCAGACAGATGCTTCTCCGATCTTCAGACAGATAAATATATATATGAGACCTGTCGCAGAAAGCCCGTCGCCCAGCATCATTAGCAGCCGTCTGTCAATTCGGTCTGCAATTACACCTGAGGGGACTCCTAACAGAAGATTCGGAAAAAATGCAAGCAATGCAATAAGCGATGTATATGTTGCACTTCCTGTCCTTTCAAATACATATACAGTAAGTCCGAAACTTGTAAGTCCGCCGCCAATTGAAGAAATCAATTCACCTATCCATAACAATAAGAAACGTTTATATCCTGAATTCATTTTCGCATCCTTCATACTATATTTCAATTGTGAGTACATTTTGCATTAATAGACATCAGTTCTGTGTTCAGACCAGATAATTGCCAGCCGGTACAATGATGCAGTACTTCTTAGTGGAAAAGCTTTTCTTTTTTGTATCTTTGGTATTTTATTTTTTTAGGAATGCCATTCTTGTAAATATTTATCACTATCCAATAAAGATTTCCGAACAATACAAAAAGAATGTTCGCTATTTTAGGATTGGTGATTTCGTGACTTATACCGCATTTATCCGCATTGCGGACATACCTGATCAAACGCTTCATGCTTTTGAATACCTGTTTATTGAGCCATAGCGTGAATCCGGAGTTGCGTATAAACTGGCTCATACCCAAAGTTATTCCACCATGAAAAATCAAGTTACATTCTGTACAGAATACATCCATAATCGAATATATATCAGTGTTGTTACTGTTCTGCGGTAAGCCCCCTGCTGCGATAAAAAACACATGCACCCTTGAGTTGATTTTTTCATGTGACAGTTCCTCCATGAACTCAAGCAAATGAGAGGGAATGCCATCAACATAGATAGGAGTAACAAAAATAAGCGTATACGTCTTATCTTTTTCAAGTTCAAGTTTTTCCCTGTAACTTATGTCAACTGCCTCCGGCAGCTCGTTCTTCAGCCACTGGATTATGTGCATAGAAGTTCCTCTTTTAACCTTTGAGCTTCCGTTTATAATTATGATTTTGTTATTTTTTTTCATAATTCACTCCTAGTCTTAACAAAGTGTTACGGATCTCTTCTTCGGAAGAGCATATTTCAACGATTGGCTTGCTCAATCCAAGGTTTCTGGCATTCGACTCTACCAGATGGCGAAAGGTATCCACATTCTTTTTTTTAGGTTTGTCAATGTAGCCTATGACGATCATTTCCGGGAAATTATGATACCTCCGAGTGTGAACGGGGCCGTGTTCTGAAAATTTTATAAAGGGCAGGACATTGGGGATGAATCGGTCAAAGAACCTCTTCATGAGTACAGAATAACTTCCGAACAGGATCGGTGAAATCATTACGAATTTATCGCTGTTTACAACGCTCCTTGAAATATCGCGTACCTGATCGTTGATCACGCATTCTCCTATATGTCTGATCCAACACTGAAAACAGCCGGTACAGTGTTTCAGCTGTGTTTCGAGCCTGTATATCGTCTGAGGAGAAAGCTTCAATACATCGTAGATCTTGTCCAGCATTTCGTTTTGACTCGTGTCAATAATTATAGTATATTTCATAGGCACCTCAGACACTTATTTTAGGGATAAATCTGTTTACATGCTTTTGGTACTCTTTATACTCCTCACCGAATTGTTTTATCAGAAGAGATTCCTCATAGTTTATTCTCTTTATGCCCAACGGCAGGATAAGTAAAATCAAAATAAGCATGAATACATTTCCGTACATGAAAACTGCTCCTAAAACGATAAGGAATGTACCAATATATGCCGGATGTCTGACTATGGAGTAAAGACCATTAGTGATGAGACGGTGATTATTGATTATCTGAACTGACTGAGAAAAATTGTTACGAAGTTGTTTTTTTGCTACATAACGCAGCATTACTCCTGCAATGACAAGAATACTTCCGATTATAAGAGCACATATCCTGAGTTTGTCATTACTGATCTTTCCGAATGAAATGGTATAGCCTGCCAGATAAAACAAGCTGATACTCAGGCTGACAACTAATCCGCTGATCAATCCCTTGTCTTTTATCTTGTTGTTTTTGAATTCAAATAAAGTGATACATTCAAAAAAACAAGCAATTATCATAATCAGTTCTCTGATCCAATACATGACTTTATTATCCATAAAAAATAAATATGTAATAATACTGCAAACTATGAATGGAGCTAACAAACATATTGCGACATCAAGCCTGTATTTTTTTTTCATTTATTATTCACCTACTATTCTATTTATACTTTCTTTTAAATCTGTATTGCATACAAGATGATACTTATTGTTCAATTTGCTTGTGTCACATACCCAGCGGTATTCTGATAGATCCTTTACTCTTTCAGGTTCTATAAGCGGTTTTATATGCAGTAATTCTAATACACGCATAACACAGTACAGAAGTCCTGAATGTATCCTTATTGTTACATATTTTTTTGGACTGCGCCTGAAGATCTCATCAATTAGTAAGTTGATATTTATAGTTTCCTTATGAGCAACATTTAAGATGTCAATGCATTTATCCGTATCCATTTCAATGAAATGTTCCATGATTCTGCATAGATCATTTACATCAACAAAGCTTGCAAAGGGAATCTTTTTTGCAGTAAGCTTTAGCTTGACCGGCCATTTTCTCATGTTGAACAATGCCTGACAGTTTTTATCGTTTTCGCCAAGGATAAGCGGTGCCCTTAGGATAACGGTTCTGATCCTATATTTTTCAGCATACCGGATCAGTATTTTTTCTGCCTGTGCCTTGCTCCAGCCGTATTTATCCCAGTTTGCATAACTTAGCCCCTCATGAATCATATCAGAAGCTTTTTCAGCGGGACGGTTTACCTTAATTGTGCTCAGATAGATCATCTTTATAGTGCGCCCTGATTCAGCGACCGCTTTTGCAAGACAGAGCGCACTATCCTGATTGAATGAAACATCTTTTGCATTCGCCCGTTTGATGCGGTTTAAACCTATTCCGGCAAGGTCATACACTACATCAATATCCTGAAGTGCCTTTCTGAGCACGTTCTCTTTCAGAAGATCACCATATAATATCCTTATGTTCTTACAGCTTTTCATACTGAAGTTGCTTTGCCTGCGGACTAATACAGTAACATCGTAGCCTTGTTTGGAAAGGTAATTTGTAAGATGTGTGCCGACAAAACCATTTGCCCCCAGAATCAAAATTTTCTTAGAACTCATAGATCTTCTTTGCCTTATCAAGCAACTGAATTAATCTGTCGCAATCTGCCTTTGATATAAAGCTGGTCATTCCTATTCTTAATCTTGATGTTCCAACAGGTACAGTAGGGGCAATAAAGGTACCTACATGGACACCATTCCTTTTCAGGAAAGCAGCAACGTCTACTGTTTTCTGATTCTCACCGATGATGACCGGAACGATATGAGAAGTTGACTGATTTGTGATACCAATCTTTGCAAGTTCCTGGTTGAGGTAGGCACTCTTTTCTGCTAATTCTTCTCTCATGGCATACCCTTTTTCAGAGGAAAGTACATTTAGGCCTGCAATAGAAGAGGCGATACTGGCTGGGGGATTTGCTCTCGAAGAGGTATATGTGGTAGAAAAATATCGGATATACTCTGCATCATCCTTTTTTAATACAGCAAAACCACCGATGCTTCCAATACCCTTGCTCATTGTTCCTGTATAGATATCTATCTGGTCCAGCACATCATAGTGTTCTGAAACACCTCTTCCGTGTTTTCCAATTGTACCGAAGGAATGAGCCTCATCTACAAATATTTTTGCATTGTATTTCTTAGCCAGCTTTACGATAGAATCAAGTGATGCGAAATCGCCGTCCACGCTATAAAGTCCATCTACTATTACATACTTCTCTCCAAGGCATTTACTGTTGCTGAGCAGTTCTTCTAATTCCTTCATATCATTATGTTTGAATGTTAAACACTGTGCTCCGCTGAGCTTGATGCCAATAAAAATTGAGGCATGGGCGAACTTATCACAAAATACCATGTCCTTACCGTTCATAAGTGAGGAAATACATCCGATATTAGAGTGCAATCCAGAAGGGAAAAGAACAGATTCTCTTTCTTCGGGTGAGAATCCAAGAAAGTTGACGATAGTGCTTTCAAGCTCCCTGTGAAGTTTGGTATATCCGCAGATGACTTGAGAACCATATGTATTTGTTCCGTATGTATCGATCGCTTTTTTTGCTGCCTCTTTCAGGATTGGATCTGTAGCCAACCCCATATAATCGCAGGTACCGAAGGCAATTGCCTTGTTCTGATCATCGAATACAATTCCATCACCATATCGGTCAATATGCGGCAAAAACGGATTCTTATCGTTTTCTATCCACTGTGCTACATCATTTAAAAGGTCTTTATATACTTTTTTCTTCATGTGTTCTCTTTCTCACTCCATCTTAACCGTACATCTTTTTAATTGATTTTGCTGCTAATTCTCTCATTGTTTCTGCTGTTCCGGCGTATACGTTCAGAACAACGATATCTCTCATAAGACGTTCGATGTCGCTGCCTATATACAGACTGTTCTTTCCATAGAAATCAGCACATCTGCGAACTACTCCCTGTGCCTTTTCGACAACAGCGTATTTTGCCATACACACCTTGACTTTATCAACTTTTCCCTTTTTTATCATATCTTTGATAACATCATCGATAAAGCTTTCACAGGCTGAGATCTCAGCATCCATATAGGCAAGGTCATAACGGATAACCTGATGATCGAACAGCGTCTTATTCTCTGCATAATGCTTTGATTTAACGTATTCTGTTGTCAGCTCAAGACAGCGCCGTGCCATTGTTATGCTTGCTGCGCTGACCAGAAGTCTTTCCTCATGAAAGACTTCACTCAGATATAGATAGCCATGATTTTTTTTGCCGATCAGATTTTCCTTTGGAACTTTACAATTAGTAAAAGTTATCTTACCGATCTGTGAACCATTCTGACCCAATTTCTTAAGGTCTTCTATTTCTACACCTTCAATATCAGTGGGTACAGCTATGAAGCTCATGGAGAGCGGAGTCTTACCCTTGAGTGTACGGCAGAATACTATAAGAACATCTGCAATAGGTGAGTTAGTAATGTACATTTTTTCTCCGTTCAGTATCCAGCAATCATCTGCCTCTTCAGCGTAACACTTTGTTGAGGAAACAAGATCTGACCCTCCGGAAGGCTCTGATACAGCAATACCAGCTACCTGATCGCCGTTGATGATAGGTCTGAGAAATTCCTTCTCAATATACTCATTTCCGTATCTTGAAAGTAATGTGCATACAGTATTAGCCTGTATCATAATACTCGACAAGGTACTCAGTTCGCCAACTTTTACAATCTCACGGGCAAAAAGGATGCTGTAGGAGAAATCAAGGCCTAATCCTCCTTTTTCTTCCGGAACAAGGATTCCGTTTATTTTCATACTTCCTACTTTTTTGAATAATGATTTATCTATGCCGGTTATATCCCATTGTTTGATATAGGGGGCAATATTCTCCTGTATAAAAAGTTCCGACTTTTTTCTGAATTCTTCGTGTTTTTCCGTATATACAAAGCTCATAGTATTTCCTTTCGTAATATCGCTATATTTCATTACAATCTTTGTGAGATAAGCTGCTTCATTGTTTCGTTTGTGCCAGCAAAAAATCTGCTTCCAAGCATATCAAGATAGGCGCGTGATATCCAGTTATCCATCAGGAAGCCCTGACCGCCGAACATATGATTGCATTTCTGAACTAATTCTATACACTTGGTACTACAGATAAGCTTCATTTTTGCAACCTCTGTTTGATAACGAGTATTGCTCAGCTTCTTTAATGAAAACTGTTCTGCTAGATCATAGAGATACGATCTCATTATTTCATAGTCGGCCACCATATCGGCGAGATTATGTCTTACGACCTGCATATCCAGAAGATTGCTTCCGAATAGCTCCTTTGTATCCATGTAGTTGATAGTTGCACTGATTATATCCTGCACCATGCTGACTGCAGATATGCTTCCAATAACCCGCTCTGATGTTAGAGCCTGTGACAAATACATAAGTCCATTGCCCTTTTTACCTATGAGGTATTCCTTCGGAAGAACACAGTTATTGAAGGATATCTCACCAACATTTGTCAACAAGATCCCTGATGTCTTTTTCTTTTCAATTGTTACGCCTTCTGTATCTGTTGGAACAAGAATCAGTGAGAATGAGAAGGCATTGGTTGCAGTTAAATCTGTCTTAGCGAAGACAATAACAAAATCAGCTCCGGGAAGATTGAGGATAAACTCTTTCTTTCCGTTGAGGACAAATGCCCCGTTCTCTTCGGTCAATGTTGTCTGTATCGAATTGACAAGATCAGAACCGCCGTTTTCTTCTGTTACAGCGATTGCCCCCAGACGACCTTTTGAATAGATGCCGTCAAGGAATTTGTTTGTAATATTATTCGGAAATTTTTCTAATAAAAACAGCGGCATATTCAGTGTATTGATTATATTACAGGCTATTGCAAGCGTCTTTACTTTTCCAAGTGCTTCGGCTAAAACGATGCGGTACTGAACACCCGAATCATCTGTATTCGTACAGACACTGAAGAAACCTTCTTTTGCCATGTCCTCATATAATGATTCAGGAACACCTCCGTCTTTTATCCACTGGTCAATATTAGGAGTGATTTGCTTTTCACAATAATCAAAAATCTTTTCTCTGTATTCTTCTAACATCATCATATTATTTATTACAGCTCCTTTTCGTACAATGCATATGTCTTGTAATTGATATTTTCTTCTCTGCCTAAGTTCTTAAGCTGCTGCTTCATTTTGTAATTGTCTTCCTGTACCCAACCGACATGGAATTTTTTTATTTTTTCTTTTGGACATATATCGTTCAGTATCCTTTCATACATCAGCGCCTCGATACCAATCATTCTGTATTCAGGATCCACACCGATGAACAGTCCTCTGTATTCGTCGATCTCTCCGAATCTGCTGAAATCGTAGCTGCCATCCTTGTAGATCTGATTGAGATCGGGAACGATCACTTGGAAAGCAATAAATTTACCGTTTAATGTAACAACAGATGAATACTTCATAATATCCTTCATCGGGATAGCAGCGTTATAGAAGTCCTCCCACTTCATTTCACGATATCCCCAATTGTTTATCCAGGCTTTGTTGTAGAGCTTTGCAATTTCCTTTATCTCATATTCAAGATTATTCAGATCAATCTCTCTTAACAAGATGTCAGGATTCTTCTTTTTGATAAATTTGACTAACTTATCTAATTTTGTATAAGGCGGATCAATATCGATAATGAATTCCAGCATCTTTTTAGCATAATCCAGTCCTACTGCTTCAAACAAATCCTTATAATAAGACTTGTTATATGGCATACTGAATACTGGCTTTGTGAATTCGTCAAGCAGAATTCCTCTGTTGAAGGTGATATTATCAGTCATAGGTCCGATAAGGTGGTATATATTTTTTTCAAGGCACCAGTTCTCTATTTCTTTGAATAAGAGTTTGACTGCTTCGGTGTCATTCATTGATTCAAAGAATGCAAACATTGCGTGAACGCCGCCGTCTGTTGCTGTTAAATCCACATTAACTCCGCATCTGCTGATTGCTTTTCCATTCTGATCTACTATGACAAACAGCTCAATGTCATCATTGTAAGAGCGTACATATTCAGAAATTGCTGTATAATCATCCAATATTCTGTTTTCATCACCGGAATATACATTGTGTTCAACTTCTTTGAATAAATTGATTATTTCTTCATTTTTTCCTTTTTTTACCTGATAGTTCATTTGTTACATCCTCCAGTATTCTTATTGTACCTTCCGTTCCGTTTACTATAACCTTTTGCCCTTCACATAATTTCTTCATTATACCTGGAATGTTTGCAACGGCAGGAATTCGATATTCTCTTGCTATATTTGATCCATGAGACAAGAAGCCTCCAACTTCCATTATAACCGCACCGGCACTGATAAACAGCGGTGTCCAGGAAATATCTGCGACCGGAACAACAATAATATCATCCTTTTTTATAGTTCCAGCATAGTTCACATCCGTGACAAGTTTTACTCTGCCTTTAGCTATGCCATTGGAAATTGCAATTCCTTTCAGCTTACCCTTATTGTCTTTTTCCTTTTTGATTTTGCGTTTATGATTTGGAATAACATTATCACATATAACATCATCCATAAGTTTACTTTCCATAGCAGCAAGCTCTTTGCGTCTGTAATTGACAAGCTCCTTCCAATTACATTTATCGCAGCTGTCGGCCAGTATTTCATATACTTCGCTGAAATACAGGTAGAAAACATCTTCTGAAGCGCCTATTATTCCTTGTTTTACAAGCCTTTTCCCGATTTCAAGATATAATAACCTGATGGAATAAAGATATCTGACGAGGATATTTTTACCGTATTCTCTGTTTTCGATGCTTTCTTTAGCTTTTCTCATTCCTGGCATTTTACATGATCCGGTCGTTTTTGGCCTTTTTATACGGATATCGGAAGAGTTGTCATAGGCATATTTCAGCAACGCTTCCGTATCATCACGCCATCTTGGATAAAGAAGATCAATTTCGCGTATTCCACGATGTCCGTATTGACTGATAAAGCGGTTTACAATGGCTATGATCTCGGCATCCTTTTTGACCTCTTTAATATCTAAAACACTGTATTTCTTTTTGATAGCATCACCAATCAAGGCGATAAGCTTACCATAATCAGAACTGATAAGGCGGCACTCTTTTCCTATAGTTTCCACAAAGCGCTTCTTGCCATACAGGATCATTGCAATTTCAACATACAGACCGTTGAAGAGATTTATCATTTCAAAAGTACTTGCAAAGCGATCTATCTCTCCAATCATTTTTGCCCCCTCAAAGAGAAGAGCACTCCGTTTCATTCTTGCCCATTTTTGCTCTTCTTCTTCAAAGGTATGCAAAAACGCTATTTTATCATGTTCTTTGATACGATCTACATATTTTTTATAAGTCCTCAGAAGATGGACGATGTTTTTTAACTGCTTCCATTTTGGCTCTTGAACTGATTTATCTACATCTATGCAGCCTTGATGTCCGCCAATGCACTCGTTCACGATCTCTGGCTTGACACCAGTAGAGCGAAATATCTCATATTGGATAACGGCCATATTCATATATGGATGCCTTGTAAAAAGCTTCTGATGCTGTATGCCTTCCTCTTTTTTAACACCTATGGCTTCGTTAAAGGCAGAGAGCATTTTCTCGAACGCTCTGTTCAAAGTGCTCCATGACAGATAAGAATGAGCCCCAGGCATTATTTCCTTCATATTGGCATTGGTCCATATATTTTGATTCTGGATCGGCTCATATCCATTTGGTTGAAACCCAACGACGGGACGTGTTTGAAGTATCCACCAAGTCTTTCCGTCATATGCCCATTCTACATCCTGATGCTGCTGTTCTTCTCCTATACAAGAGTAAATACGGCATATTTTCCATCCAAGATCCAGAAGTTCTTTTTTTGATAAAACAGCTCCCTTCACAGATGCTGTTTCAAGTTTATACCCATGATTTTTGATGATATACTGTTCTGGCTCGACATATCCGCTTACGAGATCTTCACATAAGCCTTCCTTTGCATTCACAACTATCTCGTAGGAATTACCGGTCAGTATATTGCATGAAAATGCAACTCCTGACTTTAATGGATAAATCATCTGCATAACAATAACGCATGGTCTACTGTTAAATATGCTGAGACCGTTGCTAAGAAGATAGGCAAGTGCTTTATTGGTCCATAGAGAAAGATAACATTTTATGATATTTTTTTGTATCTCTTTCTGATCAACATCCAAAAATGTATCGAATATCCCTGCACACGAATACTTCTTTCCATCCTCAACACCAAAAGAAGATCTTACTGAAACTTTTGTGTTAATGTCTATGACCTCGCTCGCTGCTTTAAATATTTCACGTTCAATTTCTGGCGGGAAATGGCCATTCAACATCTTCTGTCTTATCCGTTCAATGCTTTCTGCATAGCTCTTGTAGTTATCATAAGTGAGAGATTTACATAGCTGATTAATTTCATCGTAAATGCCATTATACTTAAGATACTGGTAATAAACCTCTGCGCCGACTACATAGAATCTCGGAACATGGAATCCATTCTTCTTGAGTCGGAAAAGATTACATCCTTTTCCTCCAACCAGATCAGTTTTGTCGCAAAGCATTTGATCAGTAAATACATTATTCATTTTTTCTTTTTCCTTAAAAAAAGAGCAATGACATTACTTATGTATCATTGCCCATTTTCATCAACAAATTTTTCTTACCTTAATTGACGTATTACCTGGCAAACTCATCATTCGATGATTGAATCCATGATCTTTTCAATGAGTGATCCAATGGTATACTTTTCTGATGAATCAAAAATCTTTTCTGTATCAACTTCAATTCCTAAATCATCTAAGTTTGCGAGTACAGAAGACATAGAAAGTGAATCGATACCTAAGTCTTCCATCGTTAACTCGTCTTTTACTTCTTCAACCGGTACTTCTGCTTCTTCAGCAACGATTTTCTTGATCTGCTCTTTTAATGTTACCTTGTCCATTATAGTTCCTCTTTCTTTAACTAATTTTATACAATAGCTTTGATTCTACTTTAACGCATATTTTGTAATCAACTTATTTTGTTGCAGCGTTTTTAATTATACTCACTCTATAATTATAACGACATCCCTCCAAATAATTTATTTCCTGGAAATATCAGACTGAGCTAAAAAATCCTGCTCATTTCTGAAACCAAGTTTATATCAATAAAGCCCCCATTTGAAATTCCGGAAATTCACCAAAAAGATTTGTTTAAATACACACGTTCAATTTCAGCTGGTAGCCGGAATATTTAATCAAAAACTCTCTTTTAGAAGAGAGCGCATGGCGAGATTAATGATACTCTCTGATAATCTATTTCTGACATGAGAAACACTTACATACGATCAGAAATAGACCTCTTTTTATATATCAAGCTTGGTATTTTTTAAATATCAGACAAGCATTATGCCCGCCGAAGCCAAGATTATTGCTCAGAACATAGTTGATATCATGTTTTCTTCCCTTTAACGGAACGTAATCCAAGTCGCATTCCGGATCGGCTTCCATTAAATTTGCAGTAGCTGGAATGAAGCTGTTCTGAATTGCTAAACATGAAAATACTGCCTCAACACCACCAGCAGCTCCAAGTAAATGTCCTGTCATAGATTTAGTGCTTGATACTGCTAACTTATATGCATATTCCCCGAATACTTCCTTGATCGCTCTTGTCTCACATAAATCGTTTATAGATGTGGATGTTCCGTGAGCATTTATGTAATCAATTTGTGTTGGCTGGATATTAGCATCATTGAGAGCTAATTTCATACATGCAGCCCCCATTTCACCGCTTGGTGATGGAGAAGTAATGTGATATGCATCGCAATTTGTGCCATATCCGACTATTTCCGCAATAATTTCGGCATTGCGCTTCTTTGCATGTTCCAGCTCTTCAAGTACAAGTATACCTGCACCTTCTCCCATAACAAAGCCTTTACGGCGCTTATCAAATGGTATACTTGCACGATTCGGATCCAGCGATGTAGATAACGTTCCCATCGTAGCGAATCCACCCATACCTAATTCTGTAATGCTTCCTTCTGCACCGCCGCATACGATCGCTTTTTCATATCCATCACGAATCCTATGAAAAGCGTCGCCAATTGCAAAATTTCCACTTGCACAAGCTGCTACCGGACAAGAGCAGATCCCATGAAAACCATGGGCTATAGCAATGCGTGCGGCTGCAATATTACATATTGATGTTGGAATAAAATATGGATTTGTTTTTTCAAAACCCTTTATTTTTGCACGGTCATGTTCCCTTACTATTACATCCAAGCCTCCAATGCCGCTGGATACAATAACACCAATTTCTTCCGGTGAATACACATCACCGATATTGTCCATAATCTTACTGTTCTGGATTGCTTCACTTGCTGCATACACTGCAAACTGTGAAAAACGAGCCATGTGTTTGATGTCTCTTTTTTCGATCCGTAATTCCGGTTCAAAATTCTTGACTTCTGCTGCCAGTTTAACTTTATTATTGCTTGCATCGAAAGCTTGTATCTCAGAAATACCAACTTTACTAATAACGACATTTTCCCAACTGCTCTTCACGTCATTTCCAAGAGGATTGACTGTTCCGAGTCCTGTTACTACAACTCTTTTTTTAAACATATATGATCCTTTTTTAATATAATTATGACTAAAAAATTATGAGTTTTATTAAACTCCGTATTAAAAAGATGTTAATGTATAAATTAGTATGTACAATTCTTTAATAAAGACTTATCAAAATCTATTTCACAGTTTTTAAATTAACAGTAACATTTTACAACATTATAATTTTTTTGTCAAGTAATTAATTATAAAAACTATTATTTCAGTAAATATGATAAAACAGTTGCGTATATTCTTTGAAAATTATTGAAATAGTATTTTGTATTACTAACAAAATTGCAGCTATAAAATTGGGGAAGAATCTTTCCTTAGAAAGGCTCTTCCCCAGGTAAAAAATATGCCGCTATATTGGTATTACGTTTACAAAAGTTCCTCCTCATGATACTTTCTGTTGATCTTTATAAAACAGTCGTGTTTGGTATCTTCTAAGTTGGATCCATTACTTTTATTGACGAGCCAGTTATCAGTGCAATGCAGATAATCAATAATGCACTGAACAAACGTATTTTCAGTGATTATTTATCTGCTAACAATACGGCCCAACCTTGTCCCATTCCGTAAACGCTCTTGATTATCTCAGATATACAGTTGATCCTAATTCCTCCAGCCTGTGCTGACAGCACGTTTAGTCACCATTGAGCGATATATGCCGTCCTTAGCCATAAGGCTGTTGTGATCTCCGGACTCTGCGATCTGACCGTCTTTTACAACCATTATCCTGTCAGCATGAGCGATGGTATTCAGCCTATGTGCGATAACAAGGAGCGTTTTTCCCTTGCACAGCTCGGATATAGCCTGCTGGATATAGCTTTCATTGTCGGCATCCACACTTGCTGTAGCTTCATCAAGAATGACGATAGGCGAATCCTTCAGTATGCACCTTGCAATTGAAAGTCTCTGCGCCTGACCGCCTGAAAGTGACGCTCCGCCTTCGCCGATAACAGTATCAAAACCATCCGGCAATTACATGATGAAGTCGTAGCACCTTGCCTTTTTCGCAGCTTCAATTACTTCCTCACGGCTTGCATCAGGACGTCCCAGAGCGATATTGTTGTACACCGTATCCCGGAACAGATACACTCTCTGGAACACCATGCTGATGTTGTCCATAAGAACGGAAAGCGGTATCTTTCGTATATCATTGCCACGCAGAAGTATCTCTCCGGACTGTATATCCCAGAAACGTGCAAAAAGGCTTGCAATAGTGGATTTACCGCCGCCTGACGGTCCCACAAGAGCTGTCATAGTCCCCTTTTCCGCACTGAACGAAACGTCCTTCAGAACGTCTTTTTTGTCGTAAGCAAAGGTGACATTTCTGTATTCTATCTCAGGGGAATTATTCTCCGCAAGAGTCTGAGTACCGCTGTCGTCAAGCTCGTTCTCCGCAAAAAGCGCATCTATCCTGCCCATGCAGGCATTCATGACCGTTAGTCTTGTTCCCTGATCGTAGAATGTGCGGATAGGAACGAACATATCAAACAGGAACAGCAGCATTCCGATGAAGTAATTCAGCGGAAGAGTACCGTTTCTGTACATCACCGCCGACACAGCCAGTACAGCCGCAGTTGCCAGTCCGTAGACTATGTACACAGAGGTTTTCCACGGCATATGGGCTTCCTCAAATCCGAGGTTCACACGGAAGTTTGTGTCAAAGCTGTCGGTCAGTTCCTTTGAGCGCTCACCAAGGAGATTGTAGGTCTTGATAATGCCGATTCCCTCGGTGAAATCCAGCACTGCCTTAGTCTGCACCTCCGAGGCTTCCTGACGGGCATCGGAGTGCTTCAGATCGCTTTTCTGCATTGGTATACCTATGGCGATAATGATACCTGTAAACAGCAATGAGACAAGTCCCAGCCGCCAGTCAAATGCGAACATGAAGATTATCATTATAGCTTGCGAGAACAGATAACTCATCATGTCTGCAATTACCATCATGCAGTTTTCCTCAATGAAAACCATGTCTGTTGAAAGCACGGAGCTTATCCTGCCGATGTTGCCCTCAGTGAAAAATCCCATAGGCAGGCGGCGAAGGTGTTCGCCCAGCTTCATTCGCATATCCGCAAATATCATATATCCTGCCGCACTTTGCAAACGGTCTGCAAGGTACTGGAAAAGCGCCTGCACACCAACGCTTGCCACAAGTGCGACCGCCGCATAAATGCAGGCTCGCTTAGAAATATTTCCGTCGATGAATGCCGCCGCAATGAAGTACATAACGATTATGGGCACTTTCATCAGCATTCCTTTCAGAAATGAAAGCACAAATGCGCCGTAAATTCTGCCCTTATATTTTCCCGAAATGCCGAGGATACGCCTTATCATCCCTATCATGCTCTCACCTCATTTCCGATAGTCCAGCTTGCTCTTGCTTCGCTGCTGTTCCACAG
>ODAI011973716.1_pt1 | contig 41283 bp, 29 predicted proteins | sample 1539321 | NCBI WGS metagenome assembly ODAI01 (sample SAMN02144231, study PRJEB22623) | gut metagenome | biome: sheep rumen | host: Ovis aries | place: New Zealand
ATCACCGGGTACTGCCCCTGTTTTGAAAGGATCTCCTCCCCGCAGCCCATGATCTTCATACCTTCAAAATACCGCCGGTTATCCACGGGATTTCCTTCCCTGTCAAGCTCCGCTTCGAAAAATGTCCGGAGCATGGACAGCGCCAGCGTCTTCCCGAATCTCCTCGGGCGGGTAAAAAGCGTTACCATGCCGCCCTTTTCGATCACGTCACGTATCAGCAGCGTTTTATCTACATAATAGCATCTGTCATCGATCATTCTTTTATAGTTTTCATATCCGATCCCAATCTTTTTCATGATCGTCCTCCCGGCCCTGCCTTTTTTCAGTATAGCAGAAAAGAGAGCGGCTTTCCACTCTCGCAGGACTGTACATCCTGCCGCTATTACCCTCTTCTCATTCTTTAACTTTCCTGTGTTTATTTCAACACAACCCACTTTCCAGCTTTTGTCGACCCCTGGTGTTCGATCCTTCCTGCCTTCTTAAATTTATCCATCCTTCTTTTAACCACATCAGGCGAGATATTTAGTTTTACCGCCAGTTCATTTCTTGTCATCTGAGGATCATTACTTATAAGAATGATTATTTTTTTCCTCATCACTCAAGTCTTCGTATCTTTCTTGGGCGGTTTCTTGGGCGATTTCTTGGGCGGTTTCTTGGGCGTGTTCGCCCTTCAAATTTGCTTCTTCTCTTTGAACCTCAGCAAATTCCCCATTGATATAGGCTGTTACTGCCGTATAATCATCTGTATCATTATCCGGCTCGAACACAAGTGCAGGAGACCCAATACGGCTAAGCTCATTTTTTGCACGCCTGATGCCTGACCCGTATGACTGGATCAGCTCAAGCTTAAAAAACATTTCCTTCAGTTCTTCATTTAAATAGTTACGATCCTTGAATTCCATCTTTGTATTCAGGTCTTCTATCGTAACAGGCGGAAGCGGTCTTGGGCTTAAATCCATCGCGTCCACCGCCGCAAAGTACGGCGGCATGGCGAGATTCTACCATGAAGGTAATGAATTCTGTTCAGACGTGATGATACCGATAGGTAAGACTGAGGATAAAGATAATGATGGTAAATAGGGGGAGATGCCTTGATTTATGCTGATTTCACATTGTTACTGAAAATGTATCGCGGAGTTGGTGCCTCCTCAAATAGCATCAGAACCTGTTCTTCATCAGCTGCTCTTCCTCCCTATCCTGCTGTAAACCTTCTGCATCGTAAGACCCTGGACGATTGTTGTGAAGAATACGATCGCATAGGTACATCCCAAAGCTATGTGATATACTCCGGACTCCAGTATCGGCCTCGTACTCATAGCAAGTGCAATGGATAATCCTCCCCGCAATCCTGCCCAGGTAAGCAGCTTTGAAAAGCCGGTTCTGTCATATCCGTCCGGAATCGGCCCCATAAACCAGGAGCTTAGTATAAGGCTTAAGAACCGCGCAATAAGGTTTGCGATGATTGCCAATACAGCCAGAACAAGCACCATCGGCATCTGCAATATTCTGACAAATGACAGTCCAAGGATCACATACAGTGCTGAATTGAGAAGATTGTCAATGATCTCCCAGAATTCATCATACTCCGGTGGTACGGTCTTCCCGGTTTTTGCTTCTTCCCTGTCGCAAAGCGTTGCAAACAGTGTGCCGCAGACAACAGATGCGATAGCACCTGAACACCCAAAGTGCTCGCAAAGAAGATAGGACAGGGAAACCACAAGAAGACTTGCATATATCTTGCGCTTAACATCATTTGTCCTTATAAATACAATGTAACAGACAAAGGTTACAGCCGCTCCGATAAGCAAAGCTCCCAATATCTGTCTTATCAGTATCTGAAAGAAACCGCTTTGTGAATCCGCCGTCACGATTCCCGAAAAACATGCAAAGAGTGCAACTCCCACACCATCATTAAGCAATGATTCTCCTTCGATCAAAAATCCGGTCCTTGCAGGGAGTCCGAACTTCTTCAAAATACCTGTTGCCGCAATAGGATCCGTAGGAGCCGTAATACTTCCGAACATCAGACACATGGGAAGGGTTGCGTTTATGCCGCAGAGCTTTGCTATCATATAGAATAGCAATCCATAAAACAATGCTCCCAGAAAAGTACAGATAAAAGCCAGTACGCCGATAGGTCGTGCATTGTCGCGAAACTCACGTATCTTAATGTGACAGCTTCCGGCAAAGAGCATAAAACAAAGCACTCCCTTCATCAGAAACTCTTCAAGATCAAATATCTGTACTTCAAGCAGCAGTTCTCTTATTGGCTGTTCTCTTACAAAGGCCGCAATCACGGTAATCACCGTACCGAGAATCACCGACAAAAGCATCAACGCTATTTCGTATGTCAGCTTCGTGACTTTTTCATTGAAATATCCCAGTCCAACTATCAGGATAAGCAATATCACCACAAGCGTCAGCATATCAAACATTCAGTGTCTCCTTTGCTTTTGATCCTGCGGCTGCACACAAAAAGATAATGAGCAGCCTTTTTACAGGAAAACATAAAAGTAGAAGTAAGGACGCTGCTATAGGCTTTTTAAGCTGTGCTCCGAGAACGGTTGCCGTGACAGCTGCCGCTGCAAATGCCGCATGGCCTGACGGATCGGAATAAATGATTCGCACCAGGGCAAAACCCATACAGGTGCATGCAAATATCAAAGGGAAGAAGTGTCCTCCCTTCATGCCAAAGTTAATGCAAAAGGCTGTCATCAAAAGCTTTAGAATACATATTCCCATAAGAAAGAGCGGTGAATATTCCGTAAATGTATCTATAAGCTCACCCATCTGCTCCTCTCCGGAAGACATCGCCATGGGAAAAAATAACACTCCCCCTCCGATAACAAATCCGCAGATCGTCTCGCGCAGTATCACCGGTATATGAGCACCGACAGTCTTAGTAAATCTCTCTATATGTTCAAACACAACATATATGAGCATTCCCACAGGTATGTACAGCAGCAGGAGCACAATATCCGATAATTCTCTGTGTATATCCTCAAAGCTCGGAAAACCGGAAAGTGCCGCTCCAAATATTGCATTAAGCCCTTCAACCACCAAAAAACTCACTGTAGTGGATAACGCGTAGTACAGCAGCTTATATCCCCTTGACATCACAGGCAGTTGTGCCTCATCATCCCCTTCCTCCACTGCAAATATGCCAAATAGCGGTGAATGAAAGATCTGGCCTAATGTGATCACTTCTCCGATACGTGAAACCTCGGCGGTGTGATTTTGGGCAAAGGATACATTATCTGCGACCCAGTAACAAAGTGCGGCTATGATACCGGTAAGGCCCGCCTCCGGACCTACGCTTGATAAGCAGCAAAGAGGTATAAAGGCACAGATAAGAAGGGGCAGGATGTGCTTATAGCTATAGTATTTATCCTTACGGATCTTCTCCATTACAAGATCAAGCTCTTCCGGATAGTTGCCGTATCTCTTGTGGATGAATCCCACAATAAGCCCTCCCAGCCCACATATAAGGACCGGGAGGAACCTTAAGGAGAATGTCGCCGGAATGGTTTCCCATATGAAAGATGAGCATAACGACACTCCCTTTAGAAAACACCATATGACTGCACCCGCAGAGGCACCCAGGAGGGCAGTAAAAAGCAGAAGTTTTAATTGGTTTGCTGTCCTCTCCATACCTTACTCCTGTTAAGGCTCAATTATATTAAAGGTCTGTTTCGGCGCACCCATATATTTCAAAAGACTTAAGAAGGCTTCCCGGTCGCCGTCAATTTTCATGTTATCAAGAGCCGCGGTATCTCCTCCCGCAAGACTTAGGATATCAACAACCGTCAGACTGACGGTGCAGTCAGCATCATCCTCTGTTCTGTCCGGATAGGTAAGAAGCACACCGGACCTTCTTACGACGTAATAGTCGCTGCCGTGATCCGTAAACCTAAGATTAAGGCTGATATCATCGTCCTGCGCGGCCAGAGCGTCTGTACCTATATCGATATAGTCCAGGATCATATCCGGCGTCATTGCCGATCTTGTTTCTATGGTGGCTCCACCCGTAAAATAGCCTATCTTGTCAGTCTGGTTTCCGTTTCGAAGCTCCAGCGCGCCCACAAGATAAGCATTTCTCCATGTCCCGCTCTCAGCCTGGTATCCAAGCTGCTCCAATGCGTCGGCGCATAGATTTCTCGCTTCCTGATTTGTTGGATCCGCAAATACCAGTTCCTTTGTGATCTGTGCTACCCACTGGTATTCTCCTTTTTCATAATCTTCTTTGGCAAGCGACAGAACCTTATCCGTATCCCCGAGATATTCCACAAGCTTTGAAGCATAGTCCTCCGGGGACAGGGGATTAAGGTTTACAGGATTGGCATCGTACCAGCCCATATACTTCTGGTAGACCGCCTTGATATTATGGCTTAAGGTTCCGTAGTATTGCCGCATGTACCAAACCCTATTCAGTTTCTCCGGCAACACAAGAGAATTTGATATTTCCGCGGCCGTATAACCAAGATTGATATAGTGAAGCGTCTGATCATTGATATACTTGTAAACAGCAGCTGTGTTCTCCAGATAATCCTTAATGTTTTCCGTTCCCCAATGCGGCCAGTTGTGCGACTGGAACGTTACGTCGGTTTTGTCTCCGAACAGGGCCTCCGCCTCAAGAATGTACCTGGCCCAGTCTGCGGCATTGCGCACCTCGGCTCCTCGAAGCGTGTACAGATTATGCATTGTCCCGGTGCAGTTTTCCGCGACCCATAAGCCTCTGTACTTTGGGAAATACGCGTTCATCTCCGCCGGTGCCTCCGTTCCGGGCGTAAGCTGGAATTGTATCTCAAGACCGTCGATCGTTATCGTTTCATTTTCCTTTACGGTATAAGTGGGAGGCAGGAGTCCTCTGCTTCCAAGCGCCTGACCAAGACCTATCCCCATAGCCATCTTGCCGTGTATCCCCGCCTTCAGAAGGGTTCCGTACTGGTACTGGGCTCTTCTTCCCATTGCCGTACCTGCATAGATATTCTCCGCAACCGCATGCTCAAGGAAGCCCTCAGGTGCTATCACAACAACCTTTCCGCTTTCAAGCTGTTCTTCAAGAGAAAGCGACCCATCCGCAGCATCCTCTTTATCTATCAGACCGTACACTCCGCCGTAATGATCGACATGACTGTGGCTGTACAACACCGCTTTGACATCTATCGTGCCAAAATGCTTTTCCATAAGGGCTTTTGCCGCCTCCATATCCTCTGTGCACATCAGCACGTCAAATACGATCCAGCCGTTATCCGTGCGGATAAAGGTGGCGTTTGCCATGTCGTAGCCTCTGACCTGATATATGCCTTCACACACTTCAAACAATCCCGCGTATGAATTGTACAGGGTATTTCTCCACAGGCTGGGATTTACCGAGTCCGGAGCCTTCTCAAGCTCGTTAACAAAGGAATAATCCGCAACAGACCATACTACGTTTCCGTTTTCGTCAGTTATCACAAGGCTCTCCGGTGCTTCAATGAGTCCGCGGAGAGCATTCTCCTTCTCACTTTCATCTTCAAAATCCAGCATTTCATATACGCTTTCGTTTGCCGCCCTTGTGTAGTCTGTCGCCTCTTTCTGATCCGGTGTCAGTACAGGTGAAGATATGCTTTCTTCGGATTCCTGCGTATTATACGTCAGGGTCACGCCACCGCAGGCTGATAACAGCATAGCCGTCACAAGTACAAGCATCATAGCAACTCCGGTTTTCTTAATGTTTTTTTTCATAAACATCCTCCTTCCTACCTTCTCATTCAATTCCTTCTGAAATCTGATCAACAGTATCCTTTATTGCCCCCATGGCAGTAGCAAAAACAATCAGATCAATACCTGCCTCAACAAAATATAATCCTATAAGTATCCCGGTGGTAACGGCAGTAAACATCGGATGTATAAACGTATACACTCCCAGAAGTATACCGGCTATTCCGATAATGAGACCCCAGATCCAGCCCTTGTTAAACTTCCTTGTCTGAAATGCTGCTGTCGCTGCAAGTATACCTCTCAACAAGAACCAGAACGCCACACAATATATCAGCACACCGTCTATGGCTAATGTGCTTCCGGGTCTTGCAATGGATACAATGCCTGCTATAAGAGCAAGCACACTCATCACCGTCTGGAATGCGTCACTCCTTTTCTGAAAGGCTTTTACGATTCCTGCAATACCATACATGAACATCAGTATTCCGATGAAGTATCCTGCCGATAAGAACGTAACAAGGGGCGTGCACATAGCAGATATGCCGGCAAATATCATAATGACTCCAAAAATAACGCTTAATACTACCATAACTCATCTCTCCTTTCGTAAACGAAAAACCATTTTCTGGTCATAAATTAAATGCGATCAGTTTAACTGTAGTCAGCATAGAAAAAACCTCTGACTCCCTTTTGGTCAGGAAGAAATTTTCCTTTTTTGAATGCTTCATGTACTCCGGGAAAACAGATAAATAAAGGCAGATCATCCTTATCAGGCGGTTATCCTGTTTCCTGTATACAGGGTGTAATATTTTCCGCGCTCCTCAAGGAGCTGTTCGTGGGTGCCTCTTTCTATTATCCTGCCGTTTTCCAGCACCATTATACAGTCGCTGTTTTTGATCGTTGCCAGCCTGTGCGCGATCACAAAGGTGGTCCTGCCGTGCATGAGCCTGTCCATGCCCGCCTGCACCAGCTTCTCTGTCCTTGTGTCTATGGAGGAGGTTGCTTCGTCAAGTATCAGCACCGGCGGGTCTGCGACCGCGGCCCTTGCAATGGATAAAAGCTGCCGCTGTCCCTGCGAAAGGCTTCCCCCGTCCGCGGTGATCTCGGTGTCATAGCCATTGGGCAGACGCATGATAAAGCCATGGGCGTTTGCAAGCTTTGCCGCCTCTATCACCTCCTCGTCAGTCGCGTCGAGCCTTCCGTATCGGATGTTCTCCATGACCGTCCCGGTAAACAGATGCGTATCCTGCAGCACCATCCCCAGAGAATGACGAAGGTCCGCCTTCTTTATCTTGTTTATATTGATCCCGTCGTATCTTATCTTTCCGTCCTGAATATCATAGAAACGGTTGATAAGGTTTGTTATGGTGGTCTTTCCCGCGCCTGTAGAGCCTACAAAGGCTATCTTCTGTCCCGGGGTGGCATAAAGGTCTATATTGTGCAGTACCGTCTTTTCATCGGTATAGCCGAAATCCACATCGTCAAAGACCACGTCCCCCTTAAGCTCGGCATAGGTGGTGGTCCCGTCGTCCTTATGATAGTGCTTCCAGGCCCAGAGCTCTGTCCTTTCCGTGGTTTCCTTCAGAACGCCGTCTTCATATTTTGCGTTCACAAGAGTGACGTAGCCGTCATCTGCCTCCGGCTCCTCATCCATGAGCTTAAAGATACGCTCCGCGCCTGCCAGCGCCATCACTATACTGTTAAGCTGCATGCTTATCTGGTTTATGGGCATCGAAAAGCTCCTGTTGAGTGAAAGGAAGCTTGCAAGCGACCCAAGCGTAAAGCCTCCGAAGCCGGAAAGGGCAAGTATCCCTCCGACAAGTGCGCAGAGAACATAGCCGGCATTGGAAAGCTGGTTGTTTACGGGCCCCAGTATATTTGAAAACTGGTTCGCGTTTTTGGCACTCTCAAAAAGCTTTTCATTGAGCTCATCAAACATTTCGATGCTTTCCGCTTCGTGGCAGAATACCTTAACGACCTTTTGTCCGTTTATCATTTCCTCGATGTGACCGTTTATGGCTCCGAGGTTCTTCTGCTGAAGGGAAAAATATCTGCCGCTGGCCGAAGCGACCTTTCCGGATGTAAACAGCATCACCGCCACCATAAAGAGCGTTAGAAGGGTAAGTGGAATGCTAAGGACCAGCATGCTGTAAAGGACGCTTATTATGGTTATGGCGCTGTTCAGAAACTGCGGCATGGCCTGCGCGATCATCTGTCTGAGCGAATCCACGTCATTCGTGTAAATGGACATTATGTCTCCGCGGGAATGGGTATCAAAGTAACTGATCGGCAGCTTTTCCATTTTTGAAAAAAGCTCATGCCTCAACCTTTTTAAGGTGCCCTGGGTCACATAGATCATCGTCCTGCTCTGTATATAGGTGCAGGCTATGCCCGCAAGATATATCATCGCCATCTGAAGGATCGCCTTCAGAAGGGGTGTGAAATCAGGGTCTGCCGCTCCTATCATAGGGGTGATGTAATCGTCTACCAGAGTCTTTGTGAACATCATTCCCCTTACGTTGCACAGGACGCTTACGACTATGCATACCACCACTGCCGCAAGGTGTTTCCTGTAGTCGCTCAGGATATAGTCTTTGACACGCTTGAGGATCTTGCCGGGGTTTTCTATTTTGGGACGGGGGCCCATGTTGCGGCCGCGGCCCATTTTTATTAGTTTGGGAGCTTCGTTTGCCATTTTGGGGGGGTCCTTTCCTGGATTTAAATATTGTTCAACCTGGGTTGAATGGGGTTTTGAAACCGGTAGGTTTTGACTGATTCAAGTTTGGTTCAAACTTGTTTGAACCAGGTTTTGAAGCCGCTAGTTTTTCTCGGGGGTCAAATCATCATGCCCTGGTATATCACTATGCTGTGCTTGAATGCTTTTCGTTCTTTTTTCAGGTTAATCGGGCACGATGATTTGACTGATTCAAGTTTGGTTCAAACTTGTTTGAACCAAACTTGAATCAAAATCTGCATCGGCGCCCTGGGTGGTTTGGGATTCGTATACTTCTTTGTATATCTCGTTCGTTTTAAGGAGATTTTCGTGAGTGTCAAAGGCGCTTACGCGGCCTTCGTCGAGTACAAGGATCCTGTCGGCGTCTTTGACCGAGGCTACCCTCTGGGCTATTATCAGCTTGGTTACATCCGGCAGCTCGGTCATAAGGGCCTTCCTTATATTTGCGTCGGTGGCGGTATCTACCGCGGAGGTCGAATCGTCAAGGATAAGCACCTTCGGCTTCTTTAAAAGCGCTCTGGCTATGCAGAGCCTCTGCTTCTGTCCACCGGAAACGTTTGTCCCTCCCTGCTCTATATGGGTCTCGTATTTGTCCGGAAAGCTCTCTATGAACTCATCCGCACAGGCAAGCCTGCAGGCTGCGACGCATTCCTCCATCGTCGCCTCGGGATTTCCCCATCTCAGGTTGTCAAGGATAGTGCCCGAAAACAGGACATTTGACTGGAGCACGACGGATACGTTCCTTCTCAGTGTCTTCAGATCGTAATCCTTGACGTTCCTTCCTCCCACATAGACAGCGCCGCCCGTAACATCGTAAAGCCTGCTAATCAGATTCACAAAGGAGGATTTACCCGAGCCGGTCCCTCCGATTATTCCGATGGTCTCACCCGAGTCTATTGCCAGGCTCACATCCTTAAGCACCGGCTCTCCTCCCTGCGCGCTTCCATAGGCGAAATCCACGTCGTCAAAGATTATCCTTCCGTCCTTTACCTCATAAACAGGCTCCGCGGGATCTGTGATATCGGGCTCTTCCTTTATGACCTCGCATATCCTTTCGCCGCTTGCCACGGACATCGATATCATGACAAAGATCATCGAAAGCATCATGAGGCTGAAGAGGATATTCATGCAGTAGGAAAACAGGGCAATAAGGTCCCCTGTGGTCAGCTCGTTTGAGACAATGAGCCTTGCTCCCGCCCAGGCGATCACAAGTATACAGGTGTCCACCGCAAGCATCATCACCGGAGCGTTGAGCACCACTATGCTCTCCGCCTTCACAAACAGCTTATAGATGGCTTCCGAAGCCCTGTTCATGCGCCCGGTCTCGTAGTCCTCACGTACAAAGGACTTTACGACCCTTATGCCGCTTATATTTTCCTGTATGGCGGCATTCAGGTCGTCATATTTTCCCAAAACGAGCTTAAAGCTCCCCATGGCATTTTTAATGATGAAGCCGAGAATGACCGACAGGATAAGGACTGCGATCAGATACACGCCTGCTATCCTGTCAGATACCGTAAACGCCGCGATCATGGCAAATATCAGGGAAAAAGGCGCTCTTATGCACATCCTCAGTATCATCTGAAACGCGTTCTGAACGTTCGTTACATCTGTAGTAAGCCTCGTGACCAGCCCGGCAGTGGAAAACTTATCGATATTTGAAAAGGAAAAGCGCTGAATATTATCATTCATCGTCTTCCTCAGGTTCTTTGCAAACCCGGTGGAGGCCTTTGCGGCGTAAACTGCTGAAAGACATCCGGCAATAAGCCCGAAAATTGCCATTCCAAGCATCATGAGCCCGCTTTTTACTATATTATCCATGTTGCCGCCGGGCACATTGATCCCCGTGTCCACAAGCTGTGCCATTATAAGGGGTATCAGCATCTCCGCAAGAACCTCAAGTATCATAAAAAAAGGCGCCAGCAGGGCCGCTGCTTTATACTCCTTTATCTGTGCCCCAAGTATTTTCAGCATATGCTCTTCCTTTCAGCCGGTGCTGTGAAAGCCCCGGTATCATTCCTTCCTGAAGCCCGCCCTCTTCCTTAAGGTAGGGTCCAGTATCTTCTTGCGTATCCTCAAGCTCTCGGGAGTTATCTCCAGAAGCTCGTCGGAATCTATGAACTCAAGCGCCTGCTCCAGACTGAGCACCTTGGGCGGAATAAGCCTTAAGGCCTCGTCAGAGCCTGATGCCCTGGTGTTCGTGAGCTGCTTTTTCTTGCAGACGTTTATCTCCACATCCTCCGGCTTGCCGTTCTGACCCACCACCATACCGGAATATACCTTTTCACCGGGGCCAATGAATAATGTCCCCCGCTCCTGCGCGTTGAAGAGTCCGTAGGTGACCGACTCGCCGCTTTCAAAGGCTATGAGGGAGCCCTGCTTTCTGTAGGTGATATCCCCCTTGTAGGGCGCGTACTCGTCAAAAACGGTATTTATTATACCGTTTCCCTTTGTGTCCGTCATGAACTCTCCCCTGTAGCCGATGAGCCCTCTTGCGGGGATGGAAAACTCCATTCTCGTGTATCCGCCGGATATGGGATACATATTCTGAAGCTCTCCCTTTCTTCCTCCCAGCTTTTCAATGACTATGCCGGTAAACTCCTCGGGCACATCCACATAGGCAAGCTCCATGGGCTCGGTCTTTCTTCCCCGGGAATCCTCCCTGTAAAGAACCTCCGCCTTGCTGACCGCAAACTCGTAGCCCTCCCTGCGCATATTCTCGATGAGCACCGAAAGATGCAGCTCTCCCCTTCCCGACACCTTAAAGGCCTCGGTGGAGTCCGTTTCCTCCACCCTTAAGGAAACATCGGTATTGAGCTCCTTAAACAGCCTGTCCCTTAAATGCCTTGAGGTAACATACTTTCCCTCCGTTCCCGCAAGGGGCGAATCGTTGACACAGAAGGTCATTGCTATGGTAGGCTCGGAGATCTTCTGAAACTCTATGGGAACGGGAGCCTCCGGGTCACAGATCGTATCTCCTATGTGTATGTCCGAAATGCCCGATATGGCTACTATGGAGCCTATGGTCGCCTCCTTTACGTTCACCTTGTTGAGCCCGTCGTATTCATAAAGGGCGCTTACCTTGACCCTTCTGTTCTTGTCGGGCTCGTGGGCGTTTACGATCACCGCCTCCTGGTTAACCCTTATGTACCCGTTCGATACCTTTCCTACCCCTATCCTTCCCACATAGTCGTTGTAGTCTATGGTGCTTATAAGGACCTGAGTGCCTGCCTCCCTGTCGCCCGTCGGGGCCGGGATGAAATCAAGCACGGCATCAAAGAGCGGAGCCATGTCAGGGCCTATGTTCCTGTAATCGGTCCCCGACCTTCCAAGCTTTGCCGAAGCAAAGATAAAGGGGCAGTCAAGCTGCTTCTCATCCACGTCAAGATCCATGAAGAGCTCAAGGACCTCATCCACTACCTCCTCGCACCTTGCCTCCTCCCTGTCGATCTTATTGACACAGACGACCACCGGAAGCTTCAGCGCCAGAGCCTTTTTTAAAACGAACTTGGTCTGGGGCATGGTCCCTTCAAAGGCATCCACGACCAGGATAGCACCGTCCACCATCTTGAGGACCCGTTCCACCTCTCCCCCGAAATCGGCATGCCCCGGGGTATCCACTATGTTTATCTTGGTCCCCTTATAGGTCACGGCGGTATTTTTGGAAAGGATGGTTATACCCCTTTCACGCTCGATATCCCCGGAATCCATGACCCTCTCCCTTACCTCCTGGTTATCCCGAAACACCCCGCTCTGCCTTAGGAGCTGGTCCACAAGGGTAGTCTTTCCATGGTCTACATGAGCTATGATGGCAACATTTCTTATATCGTTTCTGGCTTCAATCATTTACAATTTCCTCGATTTTTCTTATTTCCTCCGCGCTTAAGGGCTCGCCTGCGGTGATTTCCATATTGCTTAAGATCTGCTCCGGACGGCTTGCGCCGATCAAAACACTCGTTACGTCCTCATCCTTTAATACCCAGCTTAAGGCCATCTGCGCAAGGGACTGTCCCCTGCTTCCCGCAAGCTCGTTAAGCTTCCTTATTATTTCTATCTTTTCGGGAGTTATGTCCTTCTCCTTAAGGAACCTTCCGTCCTTTTTTACACGGCTGTCCTCGGGTATACCGTTGATATACCTGTCGGTAAGCAGACCCTGCGCAAGAGGCGAAAAGGCTATTATACCCTTGCCCTCCTCTGCGGCAGCCTTCTTTAACCCGTTATTTTCTATGGTCCTGTCGAAAATGCTGTAGCGGTTCTGGTTTATGATGAAGGGAACGTGCAGTTCCCTTAATATGGCCGACATTTCCTTCTGCGTCTTACCGTCATAGTTGGATATTCCTATATAGAGCGCCTTCCCGCTCGCAACGATCTGTGAAAGGGCAAGCGCCGTTTCTTCAAGCGGAGTGTCCGGGTCCATCCTGTGATGGTAAAAAATATCGACATATTCAAGCCCCATCCTCTTAAGGCTCTGATCTATGCTTGCGATAAGGTACTTGCGGCTGCCGTGATCCCCGTAAGGCCCGGGCCACATATCGTAGCCTGCCTTTGTGGAGATTATCAGCTCATCCCTGAGACCGGCAAAATCCTGCCTGAGGATACGTCCCAGGTTGATCTCAGCGGAGCCGTACACCGGGCCGTAATTATTGGCGAGGTCAAAATGAGTGATCCCGTTGTCAAAGGCGGTCTGGCACATGGCCCTCATGTTTTCATAATTATCCGCCGAGCCGAAATTATGCCAGAAGCCCAGTGACAGCATCGGAAGCATGAGCCCGCTTTTTCCGCATCTTCTGTATTTCATCTTTTCATATCTTTTGTCTGAAGGTATATACATTTTTTCGTCCTTTCTGTTATATATTATAATGTCGGGGGCAAAAGTGCCATGTGACTTTTTACCCTGACATCATCATATTACAGTAAACACACGCCGCACAACTCATGATAAAGATTATAGTTGATATTCCGATAAATGAAAAGAAAAATTAATGAGCCTCAAGCCCCAGCCCCGGTCTTATAAAATCGCCGCTTACATTCCGTCTATCAACTCTGAAAAAATCTTTTCCGGATCGAACATTGCCTTACCTCTTTCTCATGCGTATCATGACCCGTGAATGGTAACAGTATAGCTTCATTATGTCAATATAAAGAAGCCCTGACAGGTTGACGTAAATAGCCGGTTCTGATATTATAATACGAGGGTTTCCTTTTATCTGTCACGGATTTCGCGGTGTGTCTTCTTTGATCGCTTAATATTCATCATGAAAAAGGAGGAGTAAGCCTTAAGGCTTACGGCATTGACATGTCAGTTGAATATTCAATGGACGAGATCCGTGATCTTATAGAAAACAGACAGTATACAAACCTCAGACAGGCGCTTTCGGAATGGAACGAGGCCGATATCGCGGCAGTATTTGAGAAATTATCCACGGAGCAGCAGATAAAGCTGTTCAGGATACTCCCGAAGACCATGGCGGCGGATGTTTTTGCGTATCTGGATATCGATACCCAGCAGACCATCATCACCTCCCTTACAGACCGCGAGGCTGCCAACATCATAAACAATCTTATGGCGGACGACGCTACCGACCTTATGGAGGAAATGCCGGCAGGGGTGGTTAAAAGGCTTCTCGCCAACGCAAACTCCGAGACCCGGCGTGACATCAATCATCTGTTAAGGTATCCCGAGGACTCCGCGGGCAGCATAATGACCGTGGAATTTGTGGATCTGAAGGTCAACCTGACCGTTAAGGAGGCCATCGAAAGGATCCGGCGGGTAGGTGTTGACAAGGAGACCATCAATATCTGCTATGTGCTTGACAGCGAGCGCCACCTTATAGGCACCGTGGCCCTGCGCTATCTCCTGCTTCGGAATGAGACCGATGTCATCGGCGACTTCATGAATGACAATATCATTTCCGTAAATACTCTGACCGACCAGGAAGAGGTCGCCATGCAGTTTTCAAAATACGACTTTACCGCAATGCCCGTTGTGGACAACGAGAACCGTCTTGTCGGGATCATCACCATCGATGACGTTGTAGATATCATGCGCGAGGAGGCCACGGAGGATATCGAAAAGATGGCGGCTATCGTGCCTACCGACAAGCCCTACATGAGGACGGGGGTATTTGAGACCTACAAAAAGCGTATCCCCTGGCTCCTTCTTCTTATGATCTCAGCCACGGTCACCGGCGGGATAATTACACGCTACGAGTCCGCCCTCTCCGCCTATGTCGTCCTTACGGCCTTTATACCGATGCTCATGGATACCGGCGGAAACGCCGGCGGACAGGCCTCCGTCACCATCATCAGAGGCCTTTCGTTAAATGAGATAATGTTTTCCGATATGCCTAAGGTGATCTGGAAGGAAATAAGGGTGGCCATGCTCTGCGGGATCACTCTTGCGGCCACCAATTTCATAAAGCTCATGATCATAGACCATGTCACTCTCCTTGTGGCGGGGGTAGTCTGCTTTACCCTCATCGTAGAGCTGTTCTTTGCAAAGCTTGTGGGCTGCACCCTTCCCATGTTTGCGGAAAAGCTGGGCTTTGACCCCGCAGTCATGGCAAGTCCCTTCATAACCACCATAGTGGATGCACTGTCACTGATGATCTACTTCCTGCTGGCCACTCATATGCTGGGGCTCTGACAGCTTCCATATCCGCAAGTTTTTTATTTCCATCCTAAAGCATGGATTGGAACCTTTCGCGGATGAATCTCTCAGTTTCCGCGATATGCTTATCACACTCCTCAGTGGTCTCCGCTTCCACCATGATCCTTACAACGGGCTCGGTCCCGCTCTTTCTTAAGAGGAGCCTTCCCTTCCCGTCAAGCTCTTTATTGAGCCTCTCCGCAAACCCGACCACCTCCGGGTCCTTCATCACCGCATCCTTATCCGGCACCTTAAGGTTTTTAAGCCGCTGAGGCAGCACCTTAAGCCCTCTGGTAAGATTGGAGAACACGCACTTTTTCTCCACCAGGATATCCGCCATTATAATGGCCGTAAGGATCCCGTCCCCGGTGGTGGCATATTTATCAAAGATCACATGACCTGACTGCTCTCCGCCTATGGAATAGCCGTGGTCCTGTATCTCTTGGGAGATATATTTATCCCCGACGTCCGTGATGACCGTCCTTATCCCCTTTTCCTTCAGCGCGTTGAACAGCCCCAGGTTTGACATAACAGTGACAACGACCGTATCATCCACAAGACTGCCCCGCTCCTTTAAATAGCCGGCGCCTATGTACATTATGGCGTCTCCGTCCGCCACATTCCCGTTCTCGTCAACGCAGAAGCACCTGTCCGCGTCCCCGTCGAAGGCAAAGCCCACATCCAGATTATTCCCCTTTACAAGCCTCTGCAGGGCCTCGATGTGGGTAGACCCGCAGTCGACGTTTATGTTGGTGCCGTTGGGAGCGTTGTTAATTACATAGGTATCCGCTCCGAGCATGTCAAAAACGGTCTTTGCGATGTTGAAGGCCGAGCCGTTCGCGCAGTCAAGCCCTATCCGGTAGCCCCTTAAGGAATGAAGGGGTACGCTTGAAAGGTAGCTTATGTATTTGTTCCGCCCCTGGAAATAATCGGTACACCTTCCGACGTTATCGTAGGTGAAGGGTATCTCGATCTCTCCGTCGATATATTTTTCGATCTGAAGGAGGACCTCCTCCTCCATCTTATAGCCCGAGCTGTTTATTATCTTGATCCCGTTGTCGTGATAGGGATTATGGCTTGCGGTTATCATTATGCCGAAGTCGAACTTATCCGCCCTCACCACATAGGATACGCTGGGGGTGGTGGTGACATGAAGAAGGTTGACATCGGCGCCCGCGGACGTAAGCCCCGCGGAAAGACCGTATTCAAACATATAGCTTGACCGCCTGGTATCCTTTCCGATGACGCAGCGGGCCTTTTCCCCTATCCTCGCTCCGTAATACCACCCTAAAAACTGTCCTATCTTAAGCGCGTGCTCAACCCGAAGGGTATCATTGGCTCTTCCCCTGAAGCCGTCTGTTCCGAAATATTTCATTACCTATACATCTCCTCTGTTACACTTATAAACCCAATTAACCTTCATGTTATTTCAGGAATCCCAGATTCCTTATTATAGCTACCTCCTTTGACTGGTTCTTTGCAACCTGTACAAAGCATATAAAACGAAGGATCAGGATGATGAACGCGCATACCAGCGCCGCTATGGGAGCTATGATCGTCCATACGAATACCAACCCTAACAGCAGAAGCAGGATGTTCACAAGGGTTATCTTTAAATTCTCCCTGACATGGAAGGCCAGATAATTCGATTTTGATTTACCTACAAACCAAAGGATCGCAAAGCAGACAAGGGTTCCGTAAAGCCCCGAAAGATACATTATCATCGCGATCACCTTGTTATCGTGCACATCCCTTGGGTCAAACTCATCCGTATGATCCCACTCGGGCCTTACCTTCAGAGCCTCCGCCTGCCCGGCCTCATTATCCAGCTGCATCCCGCAGACATGGCAGAAAAGATTGCCGTCCGCTATTTTCGCTCCGCATCCCGGACATATCTTCATTTCATTATCCTCCTTCCAGATAAAAAGGTGTTATAATTCCGTATTCTGAATTATAACACCTTTTTATACTTTTGGGTACCTGACTGTTACTGTGCTCCGTCAATAGCTGCCCACTGCTCCTCTATCTGGGCGCAGGCCTCATCCTTTGTAACAGAGCCCGCGATATAGGACTGAAGGATCTGTCCGCAGGTCTGGTGCCAGCTGTCGGTGGAATAGCAGATGGCAAGTGCTCCCGCACCCTTTTCCGCTGCCAGAGCGGAGCCCTGCTTGATGACCTCAAACTCTGACTGAGCATCGGAAACGATGGGAGGAACCACGCCTGCAACATCATTGAACCAGGCCTTTCCGTAATCAGAGGTATACCACCAGTTGACAAAATCAAGAACAGCCTGAAGATTTGCCGAATCCTTGTATACATGCAGCGCCTGATCGGAGCCGGAAACCACCTTACACTCCGCCGGATCATCGGTTACGGGATAGCCGTTGAAGCCGATGTTCAAGTCAGGATTTATGGCAAGGCAGTCAGCCTCTATCCACGCTCCCTGACCAAGGGTCATAGCGGCCTGGCCTGATGCGAAGGCAGCCTCCTCCGCGGCAAGGTCAGTCTCGAGAGGCTTGTCATCCCCGTTTGCAACGGCAAGATCGAGGAATTCGAAGAAGTTATCATAAAGCTCGGGATAATCCGAAACCTTGGCCTCGCCCTTCTCAAACTTCTGTACGAGCTCAGCCGTGGAGATGCCTGCTCCGTCAGCCGCGGCATTTACAAAGCTCTGATAGCAGTGCTTGAATACCCACCACTCCGCAAAGCCGGTGGTAAAGGGCTTGATCCCCAGCGCTGATATCTTATCCACCGCGTCCTTAAGCTCGGCGGTCGTCTCGGGGAACTTATCTATCCCTGCCTGCTCGAAGATATCCTTGTTGTAGAGGATACCGAAATAATTACCCTTGATCGCAAAGCCGTAGCAGCCTGTCCCGCCGTTCTCGGTAGAGCTCATGGCCGCGGCCACGGCAGGATCCATTGTGGTCATTATCGGCTCGTCGGACAGGTCATAGGAATACTCCAGATAGGTATCTATCTCCTTTCCAGAGGTGGATGAGAAGATATCCGGAACCTCTCCCGAATTAAGCTTTGCCTTTAAGAGGGTAGGATAATCATTCTGGGTCGTTTCGTAATTGATGGTAACGTCGGGAGCAACGGTCTTGTACTCCTCGATCAGTTCACCGATGGCATCGGCATATTCCGGGGAAGAGACAAACATATAGATCTCTCCGGAAGCACCCGATCCTTCGGAGGCCGGTGCGGCATCGGAAGCCCCGCCGCCTGAAACCGCCTGGGCAGTGCCCGCGGGCATCGCGCAGCCTGCCAGAAGCGACAACGTCATTGCGGCGCTCAAAAGCGCAGATAGAACACGTTTCTTCATAAAATACCTCTCCTTTTTAAAAAAATTTTTATCTGTAACCATTCAGGAACCGGCAGCTACGCTTTTGCCCTGATCCTGAACAGCTGCATTTGAGGCTTACCCTTTTACGGCACCTGCCACCACTCCCTCGACAATATACTTCTGAAGCAATATGAACACTATGATCGAAGGAAGGACCGTAAGGCTCATGGAAGCCATGGCATACTGCCATTTAGTGTTCATCTGCCCCACAAAGGTGTAGGAGGCAAGCACAAGGGTTTTTGTCTCGTTGCTTGAATTGACCATCAGCAGCGGAAGCAGGAAGTCGTTCCATATCCACATGACATCCAGGACCACCACCGTAACTATAACGGATTTAAGAAGCGGGAAGATGACCGCGGTAAAGGTTTTTAAGGTGCTTGCTCCGTCTATATGAGCACTTTCGTCTATCTCCTTCGGAATAGTCTTCATAAAGTTGTAGATGATGAAGGTCGCCATCGGTATCCCGAAGCCCCAGTACTGTATCCCAAGTCCCACCCTGCTCTGATCCAGATGGAGTACGTTCATGGCCTTTAAAAGGGTTATCATTATTGTCTGGAAGGGGATAAGCATCGGCGTAATGATAAAGGCATGGATAAATGCCGTATACCTTGTACGCCTGCGGTCAAGGATATACGCGGCTATGGAGGAAAAGGCCACTATCCCCGCAAGTCCGATGACCGTGATGAGCATATTGTTCATAAACAGCTTGCCGTATTTGATCTTATCAATAACATACGTTATATTTTCAAAGGTGGGCGCCTTCGGAAACGCGATGGGGTCGAGTACTATCTCACCAAAGGGCTTGAAGGAGTTCATGAACATCAAAAATACCGGATATATATACACCAGCGCCAGCAGCGTGAGTATAACGATCATCACCACCCTCGCCACAAGCTGCTTCCTTTTCATTCCCATCAGAGATCGACCTCCCTTCTGCTCATAGCCTTCAGCACAAGCTGGGTTATCACCAGTACCACAACAAAGTATATGATCGCCTGGGCCGAACCGAGGCCGTAGTTATTGTTCGTAAATGCTTCCTGATAGATCTGCATCGTGGTGCTGTAGGTAGCTGTACCCGGGCCGCCCTTTGTGAGCGCGAGGATGATATCAAAGACCTTCAGTCCGTTTGTAAGGGACATAAAGATACAGGTAGTCATCGAAGGCCCGAGGAGCGGAAGCACCACCTTGAAAAACCTTTGCGGACCGGTGGCCCCGTCCACCACCGCGGCCTCCAGTACATCACCCGGTATGGCCTGCAGTCCCGCGATATAAAGCACTATATAAAAGCCAAGCCCCTGCCAGACGCCGACCGCCACCACGGAGTAAAACGCAAGCCCCGGATCACCCAGCCAGGACAGGTTCAGGGACTCCCACCCGGTCGCCTCAAAGAGCTTTGCGAAGCCCTGGGTAAAAATGAACTTCCATATGAAGCCGACTATGGTCATGCTCATGATATAGGGTATAAAGAACATCCCCCTGTATACATTCGCAAGCCTGAACTTTCTGGTAAGGCACACCGCCAGCGCAAGAGCGAGGATGTTTGAAAATATGACAAAGCCTATCGTATACCTTACCGTAAACCACAGGGAATTGAGAAAATTGGACTTGCCCGTAAAAATAGCGGCAAAGTTCCCCGCTCCTATAAATACCGGCTCCTTTGCTATGCCGTTCCACTGTGTGAGGGAATAATAGCCGCTCATCACAAACGGAATGTACATCATCACCGCTACCAGTATCACGGCAGGAAGAGTATACAGAAAATTTTCAAGCCTCTCCTTTTTCTTCCATTTGGAATTTTTGTCCATATGAACCTCCCCCGCAGCCGCTTACCCGGAATACGGTCCCGTCCTGTACGAGCTGCGCGATATATGGGCCTTTTATAACAGCTCAGACCCACGGTCATTATAACATATATATTTTGTATATAAAACGGTTTTTTTTATTTAAAATTTATGTGCAATATTACCAGATGTCGCCGGACCGGCATTAACCTGCAGGAGCTTCGGTACTTCTGTACGGCCTCTCCCCGGCAACTATCAGCTCCTCCCCGGCCCTTGCGTAGGTGCAGAGGGCCTTCGGCACAAGCTCCGCCTTTGCGCCCGAGGCCTCCGTGATCCTTTTTTCCGCCTCCTTCAGCTCATCCTCCGGCACAAGCACCATGAATTCCACCCTTTCCTCATATATCGCTTCCTTAATTACAAAGGGCGGCGTCTCAAGGATATGCAGAAGCTTTGCAAGCAGCGCGTAATCGGTCTTTAAATAGCAGAGGACCCCGTTGGTCCGCTCTATGACAACGCAGTTTTCAAGACCTGCCTTTACCGCATCGCCGTAGGCCCGCACCAGCCCTCCCGTTCCCAGAAGCACTCCCCCGAAATACCTTGTTACCACTACGGCTGCGTTTCTTACCCCGCTCCCCTTAAGGATCTCGAGCATGGGACGTCCCGCGGTCCCTGAGGGCTCTCCGTCGTCGGAGCATCTGGTAAGCTCCGCATTATCCCCTATAACAAAGGCCGAACAGTTATGCCTTGCGTCCCAGAATTTCTTTTTCATCCCGTTTATAAAGTCCTGGGCCTCCTCCTCTGTTGAAACAGGCATAAGCGTCGCTATAAACCTGGATTTCTTCTCCTCGATCTCTCCCTGTCCGCCTTTATATAAAACCTTTACCGTTTTCATTCCTTATTTTTTCCCTCTTTACAGGAAGATCGCTTGATACCCTCATGATCCCGGCGGGATATGCAGATCATAAAAATGTCCGGATCTGAGCTGCAGCCGCGAAGAGCCGGACTTTCTTATGATCGGCATATCCCACACAACCTTCAGGTATTAAGCGATTGCCCTGCCTCTTTACAGATAATCCTTTGTTTTGCTCCGCATTAATGATATAATGTAAAGGACTTTATGTAAATGATCATTCGGCATTTATTGATCTAAGCCGGCAGCCTGCCTGCGGATACGATCGGGGCAGCCTGCCGGAATATATACAAACAGGATAATAAGGGGATAAAGTATATGAACTACGGAAAAAGAGGTGTCGTAAAGCGTAAAAGGACCCTTAAGTCCTTTTCTCCGAAATTCAGTAATTTTTTTGCGGTTTCGGCCTTTAAGCTGGTAATAATAGCGATAATCGCCTTCGGCGTCTGCGGACTGTGCGCGGCGGTGGGCGCCTTTATGGGAGTTATCGCCACGGCTCCCGATGTTTCGAACGTAAACGTCGCGCCGGCGGGCTATTCCACCACCGTCTATGACAACGAGGGGCATCAGCTCACCAAGCTCATCGCGGAAAACTCCAACAGGATCTACGTTACACTGGACAAGATACCAGAGCATACCCAGAATGCCTTTATCGCCATCGAGGACGAGCGTTTCAGGGAGCATAACGGAATAGACATACAGGGTATCTTCAGGGCCGGCGTGGTGGCCATCACCTCAGGCGATCTCTCCCAGGGAGCCTCCACCATCACCCAGCAGCTCCTGAAGAACAACGTATTTACCGGCTGGACCTCAGAGTCCTCCATCACCGAGAAATTCAAGCGTAAATTCCAGGAGCAGTACTGCGCCGTCCAGCTTGAAAAATACATGGACAAGGATACCATCCTTGAGAACTATCTTAATACCATAAACCTTGGGCAGGGCACCCTCGGGGTGCAGGCCGCCTCCAACCGCTACTTCGGCAAGCCCGTGTCAGGCCTTACCATATCGGAGTCGGCCGTCATCGCAAGCATCACCCAGAACCCCTCAAGGTGGAACCCCATCTCACATCCCGAGAATAATGCCGGGAGGCGTGAGGAGGTTCTCAGAAAGATGCGCGATCAGGGCTTTATTACCGAAACGGAATTTGAAGAGGCCATGGCGGATGATGTCTATGACCGCATCAAGAAGGTGGACGAGACCACGGAAAGGGAGACTGTCTATACCTATTTCGTGGACGAGCTGACCGAACAGGTCATCAACGATCTTCAGGAGATAAAGGGGTATTCCTATACTCAGGCCTACAATGCTCTTTACAGCGGAGGCCTTTCGATCTTCACCACTCAGGACCCTGCGATCCAGAAGATCTGCGACGAGGAATTTGCAAACCCGGAAAACTATCCTGAGGCCACAAAGCTTTACTTAAGCTGCCAGCTTACCTACACCGACGAAAACGGCGATCCGGTAAACTTCAGCAACAGGGCCTATGAGAAGAAGGCCTCCGACATGATCTTCACCTCCGAGGAGGATGCAATGGCCAAGGTCGAGGAATATAAGGCCATGCAGGAGGAAAAGGGCTATACCTATGTCGCCGAGACCGTTTCCCTCACTCCCCAGCCCCAGGCCTCTATAGCGGTTGTGGAGCAATCCACGGGCAAGGTAGTCGCCCTTGTAGGAGGCAGAGGCGATAAAAAGGCAAGCCTTACCCTCAACCGGGCAACGGATACCAAAAGGCAGCCCGGTTCCACCTTCAAGGTGCTTTCGGCCTATGCTCCCGCGCTGGATTCCTGCGGAAAGAACCTTGCCTCCACCCAGGTGGACGAGCCCTATAATTACGCCAACGGAAGGCCGGTCTCAAACTGGTACAGCGGATACAAGGGCTTATGCACCTACAGGTACGGCATAGAGCAGTCCCTGAACATAGTTGCGGTAAAGACCCTCACCGAGATAACACCTCAGCTTGGCTACGATTACCTGTTAAATTTCGGCTTTACAACCCTGGTTAAAAAGAGGACCGAGCCAAACGGCACGGTCACCTCGGATATCACCCAGGCTCTGGCTCTCGGCGGCGTTACCGATGGTGTTACGAACATCGAGCTTACCAATGCCTTTGCGACCATAGCAAACGGCGGGACCTACACAAGGCCCTTATACTATACAAAGATCATGGATCACGACGGGAACGTTCTGCTTGAAAACACCGCCAAGACCAGACGGGTGATCAAGGAGACCACCGCATATCTCCTCACCGATGCCATGAAGGATGTTGTCACCAAGGGTACCGGAGCAAGGGTCAAATTCGAGAACATGGCGATAGCCGGAAAAACGGGTACCACCTCCAGCAACGTGGACGTCTGGTTTGCAGGCTATACTCCCTACTATACCTCCGCGGTATGGGCAGGCTACGATAATAACATCCATATGTCCGGCAGCGAGACCAATACCGCAAAGACCATATGGCGGGCCATTATGTCACGGATACATGAAAATCTTGAATATAAGGATTTCGTAAAACCTGAGGGCATAGAGACAGCCACTCTCTGCGCTCTTTCAGGTCTTCCCTACAACGGCTCCTGCGGAGGCGGGTCACGTACGGAGATCGTGGACAAGACCTCTCTTCCCACGACCTTCTGCAACGGTTCGCAGCACCCTCATTCCTCCGGCATAGAGCTTCCCACCGACTCCATCGGGACGGTAGGCTTTGTCTGCGCCGCAACGGGACTTCGCGCTTCAACGGGCTGCCCTTACGCGGTCGCCGGCATTATCATATCGAATGACTACTGTGACCACGGGATAGCTCCCTCCACCGATCAGACGGCGGATGCCGGAGCCGGCGCTCCGGTCACCATAGATCCAAGCGCTGCGGATGCCGCCGCGGCTCAGGCTGCCGCTGCGGCGGCGGCACAGGCGGCTGCGGCCCAGGCTGCCGCGCAGCTTGCCGCGGCACAGGCGGCACAGGCTGCCGCCCTTCAGCAGCAGTTAGCAGCCATGGGACAGCAGTAGCTGAGCTTTGTCGTTTCCATATCTCCGGCGGGATGCACGGAGTCTGAAAAAGCAGCCGTGAAGCTTTCACGGCTGCTTTTTCGTTAAACGTTCAGATCTGTTTCTTAATTAAACACTTTTATTTTGCAAGCATCATCATGATCTCATTGCTCCTTACCACAAACTTTGTCATCGCCTCGGGTGAGAGGGGCTTGTTTGCGATCATCGCAAGGTCATAAAGCTGTTCGCAGAACATGGGAACCTTCTCATTTTCCTCGTTCTCCAGTATGAACTGCACAAGCTTATTACCGGCGTTGAGGATAAGAGTGGCTCCTTCCTCTCCGAACAGGTTCATATCCCCTGCTCCGCCCATGCTGTACATCTTCATCATATCGGCCATACGGCGGCTTTCCTCAGACACCGTGAGCATGGAGGAGATATTCTCATTCTTAAGCTTCTCCACCTTCACCTCAAGCTTTTCCTTATTCAAAGCCTTTCTGAAGATACCGGTAAGCTTTTCGGCCTCCTCCTTGATCCTGTCGTTCTCTTCCTCCGAAAGCTCCTCCTTCACCGACTCGTTGACATCCGCGTCTATCCTTAAGAACTTAACGCCTTCGTTCTTCTGCTCAAGCTGGGAGATAAAGGGCTGGTCGATATTGTGGGTAAGGATGACCGCATCCATCCCGTTGTCCTTAAACATATTGATGTACTGCGACTGCTGCTGCTCATCGGTCACATAATAGACGATCTTCCTGGGAGCCTTTTCGGCCTCATCCTCGCCGGACTCCTCGCCGCCGTCCTTTTCATCAACCACCTCAGCCTCTATCTTCTCACCGTTCTCACCGGTTGCGGAGGCTTCATCCTTATTTTCTTCCTTATCCTCCTTATTGAGCTCAAGGCATTCCGGAAGGGTCACATATTTGCCCTCAAGGTTCTTAAAGAGGATATAATCGTTCATCTTCTCGCAGAACTTGTCGTCCTTAAGACAGCCGAACTTAATGAAGGGGCTTATGTCATCCCAGTACTTCTCATACTCCTCCTTCTCCGTCTTGCACATTCCGGAAAGCTTGTCAGCCACCTTCTTGCTGATATAGTCTGATATTTTTTTAACAAACCCGTCATTCTGGAGCGCGGACCTTGAAACATTGAGGGGAAGGTCCGGACAGTCGATAACGCCCTTGAGCAGCATAAGGAACTCGGGTATGACCTCCTTGATATTATCCGCTACAAAGACCTGATTATTATAAAGCTTGATGGTCCCCTCTATGGATTCGTACTCCATGTTGATCTTGGGGAAATACAGGATGCCCTTAAGATTGAAGGGGTAATCCATGTTAAGGTGTATCCAGAACAGGGGCTCCTTGTAGTCAAGGAATACCTTCCTGTAGAACTCCAGGTATTCATCCTTCGTACAGTCGTTGGGATGCTTGTTCCAAAGAGGCGTGGTGTCATTTATGGCAACGGGCCTCTTAAGGATCTTTACCTTATCCTTTGCGGGGCTTACCTCTACCTTTTCCTTTGTTCCGTCCTCTTTTTCCTTCTCCTCGTATTTTGCCTCCTCATGTATGGTCTCGATGACCGTATCCTTATCGGTCTTCTCGGAGGCGTCTATAGTCTCGTATTCAGGCTCGGCGTTTGCCTTTTCAAGATAGATGGGATAAGGCATGAAGGCACAGTACTTCTTGATAACCTCCCTTGCCCTGTACTCGTTTGAGAACTCCACATTATCCTCTCCGAGGTGAAGGGTGATCTCGGTACCCACTTCCTTCCTGTCGCCCACATCTATGGTGTATTCGGTCCCGCCGTCGCATTCCCAGTGAACGGGCTTTGCCCCCTCCTTATAGGAAAGGGTATCTATATCGACCTGCTCGGCCACCATAAAGGCTGAATAGAAGCCGAGTCCGAAGTGACCTATGATCTGGTCGTCGTTGGCCTTATCCTTGTATTTTTCAAGAAAAGCGGTAGCCCCGGAAAAGGCTATCTGGGTAATGTATTCCTCCACCTCGGCCTCATCCATACCGATACCGGTATCGATAAACTTTATGGTCTTTTCCTCGGGATTCACCACCACCCTTATCTTATTCTCAAAGTCGTCCGGATAGCTGTATTCACCCATCATATCAAGCTTTTTGAGCTTGGTGATGGCATCACAGCCGTTTGATATCATCTCCCTGACAAAGATGTCATGGTCTGAATAAAGCCATTTTTTAATGACCGGAAAAATGTTGTCGCTGTTTATCGACAGATTGCCTTTTTTCGCCATATATATCACTCTCTTTCTGAATATAATGTAATGATTTACACCGTAAACCCTATGGTAGAGTGTAATACTGGGGTGGAAAAAAGTCAAGAAAAAATTAGCACTCATTTTAAATGAGTGCTAACAAGTCCGCTGTGAAGCTCCTCCGACAGCTCTTATTCGTCCCTGTCCCCAGCCTCCTCATCGGCCTTAAGATCCTTAAACTCGGGCTCGGACGTATTGACCTCTTCCTTCACGAGGCCCACGCCTTCCTCCTGCTCACGCTTTTTAGCCTCCTTTTCCTGGACGGACTGATCGATCTTTTCCCTGATGCTCTCCTTCCTGCTCTCGCTCTCGCTCTCATTCTCGCTCTCGCTCTCGGAGACCTCACGGTTGAGGGAAACATATTCCCTTGAGGGCATCTCATCAAAGAAATTCTTTATTTCGTTTTCCTTCGGAGCCTCACCCTCCTTTGCCTCATCCTCGTTACGGATAAAGAAGTAGTAGAGCCCTCCCAGAATAGTGCCCGTGATTGCCGCAAAGCCAAGAATCCTGCCTAATTTAGCCATATATGTCTCCTTTCAGATCTGTTTTACGCATGCCTTTAGCCCTGTAATAATACCATATACCAAAAGATAATACCAGTATAGCTGATAAAAAGTCAATTTTATGGTATCATGATAAATGCCTGTGAATTAAAATAACAAGCTTTTGAAGAGGAGTAATCTATGCGGTCACGTTTTTTCATATCTCTTATGCTGGTCCTGTCGCTTGTGCTTTCGGGCTGCTCAAAGAAAAAGACCGAGATCGTCCTTACCACCGATTTCGATGAAAACGAGGTGTTCAGGATAGAGGATTCCTCCTGCATGAAAAACGAGGTAATGGTCTACCTTGTCAACTCCGAAAACAGCTATGATATCCTGTTCGGTCCTGAGATCTGGAAGACAAAGCTCCCGGTCGGGGACCTTTCCCCTCTCCCCACTCCCTCCGTATCGGGCAACAGTATCCGTGTCTCCATGGAAAATCCCGCCGGATCAGAGGTCACTCTTGAGGAAAAATATAAGGAGACCATTCTTGCAAGGCTGGCGCAGATCAAGGCCTTAAATCTTCTTGCGAAAAAAAGAGGCACCCTGCTTACCGATGAGGAGCAGCAGAAAATACAGGCTGCCGCCAGGTTCTATATGGATTCCCTGAATGAGGACGAAAAGGCTCTTTTAGACGTTACCGTGGAAGACATAGAAAAGATGTACCGGGAATATGCCATAGCCGACAAGCTCTATCACGAGGTCACCGACAACATTAATCCGGAGATAAGCGATGATGCCGCAAGGACCATTACCGTAGGCAGTATCCTCGTAAAGACCTACCGCACCGACGCTAACGGCAACCGGATAAACTACTCACAGGAGGAAAGCGACAAGGCTCTTGAAAGGGCTCAGGAAATAAAGCAGAAGCTTGAAGAGGGTACGGAATTCGAGGTCCTGGCGGACAGCTACTATAATGAAGACAGCCAGGCCGAATATACCTTCGGAAGGGGTGTCATGCCCTATGCCCTCGAGACCGCGGCCTTTTCTCTCTCAAACGGAGAGATAAGCGACATAATCAAGACTGAATACGGATATCATATCATCAAATGCAAAAGCACCTTTAATAAAGAAGAAACCGAAAAAAACAGGCTTTCCATAATCAACAAAAGCAGGCAGGACAGCTTCAACGCTCTGTATGAGGAGTTTGTCACCACTATTAAGTCTAACCTTAACGACCCTCTGTGGCAGTCGATCTCATATGAAAAAGCCGATAATATCACTACTACCGGCTTCTTCGATATTTACGATTCCTATTTTACCGTTATACATCACGAGCACGCGCCTGTTTCACCCGAATAAAGCGCGGGCGCTGCCCAAACTCCCGCAGGAGCCTGATCCCCGGACGCACCAATCCTCAGATCTGGCCCTCAATGTTCTTCTTTGATGCGTAATAATCGTCAAACAGCTTGTTTGTGGCATCAAGGGTATTGTTCGTGATATCGGGAAGATCCCTGCCCCATACGGAGCCTGCCTCCTTAAAGCCCTTCTTGACAGCATCCTGCATCTTCTTCATCATTTCCTCATCATCCCCGGCAAGTGCGCTCGCAAAATCAAAAAGCCTTTCCGAGGTCTGCTTTACGCCCCAGTAGCCGTCCTCTGAGATATCCTCCTCAGCCTTTGCCTTGGTGGCCGCATCCACGGTATACTCACCGCTTGCGAGGAACTTCCACATCTCATCACTGCCCGCAGCGATGGTCGCGGATTTCGACTGTCCCAGCACGGTATCCATTACCATCTTGTTAAAGGACTCCATCTGGGCGGCCTGATCCGCCTTAAGCTTGTTTACCAGAGCGGTCCTGTCCTCTTTGCTCATCTTGTTCACGGAATAAAGCCCGTTTCCTGACGAGGCGGATGACTTTTCATAGACCGCAGCCGTGCTGTCCGAAGCAGCGGCGCCTGAAGTCTCGGAAGCCTTTGATCCGGTGGCTTCCGCAGCCTTGAAGCCGGCGGACTTTATGCTGTCAGCCTGGTAGGCCGCCGCGGAACCGGCAATACTTGAAACTGTTGTACTCATTGCCACTCTCCTTTCCCGGGTACCCTGACGCCGGGGCCTTAAGCCTTACCTCCCGAAGCGGGAAAATAAAGGAAAAAAGCCCTCCGGACATCTTCAGAGCTGCCCGAACCAAAAACGATATATCGTAATCAGATACGATCTATCAGCTGTAGCGCCCGAACTGATAAATGGGCTTATCGAAAATATGCCGCAAATATCGGAACGACCGGCGCGGATTCAGTAAGGATTGGAAAATCGTAGACCTCATATCAGGGAAATTTATACCCTTAACATGGCCGCGTCCCTGAACGCCCGGGATAAACGGTGCATCGGCCCGGTATACACAGGGCATGCCCACAGCCTTATACGCTAATGAGTATAAATACGAAATGAAAAAGCCTTCCATGACTACGTTTTAGCAAATCCTTTTGCTTTTTCCATTATACTAAAAAGTCCTCCCCCTGTCAAGACAGGACGCTTCGGTGGAGCTCAGCTTCCTCTCAGCTCCGCCACCACCTTTTCCTTGAGCTCTCGTGCCATATCCTTCATGCGCTTGCCTGCCCCCTTGTTCTGAAGCACGGCGCCGATATACTTCGCGGAGATCTCGATCTCTCCGCACTCATAGGCAAGTGCCGCAACCAGATAGTCTATCGTAACATTGTCCATTCCGCAGATAGGTGGAGTCTCATTCTGCCTGGCACTTAAGAAGCCCTCCAGGGCATTCTTAATAAGCTCCTTCTCCTGCTCCTTGGCCTGGTAAACTCCGCCGTTCTTATCGGCAGCGTCAAAATCGAAGGCCTCTGTCTTTCCTCTCACCAGCCATGCCATCTTCAGGCAGATATACGCCTTTTCACTGGTCCTTGCGCGCTTTACCATGGCATTTCCCAGTGCAAGCTGATACCTTATGAGGGCATCATCATAGCTCAGGATATCCTTCTCCTCAAGGGAGCTGAAATTTTTGGAGATCGACTCCCTTACAAGCCTTGCCTGCGGATAGGTCAGCTGGTCGAAGTATCTGGTAAGCGCCGCATAGCCGCAGACAGGACAGCAGATAACATCATATTTTATGGGATCCACCTTGCTGTACCTCGGCCGCAGATCCATATCGGTCCCCACAAGCCTCGCCTTATTGGAACGCATTGTGGGATTTTTAAATTCATGATCACATACAGGACAGACATAGGTTTTGGGGAAAACGTAATCCTTCTCCGACAGAAGTTCCATCCTTCTCCTTGCCGTACCGTCCTTTTTGACCTCGGAATCATCCCCCGGGGCCATGGCGTCCTTTTCGTAAATATCGTATGAGGACAGGTTACCAAGTCCCAGAGCATCAAGCCCAGACAAAATACTCATATATTCAAGCCTCCAGAAGCCTATATATTTTGATCCGTTTCCTTTTGCGCCGGTTTTAAGTCTTTGAAAGCGGCATATTGCCTTACCGCGGCTCTCCCTGTAATAATACCCCACGGCCGCCCTTAAAACAAGACTTGAACCGCTCAAAATCCGCGTCCCGATAGCTTAGGGCAATGTCATTAACTTAAGCTCATAGCGTAGACTACGACTCAGTGAAGGTTCCATTCTGTGTCGAGACGCTCAGACGCGCTTTGACCGAAGAAGAGATCCGTCCCGAATTCCTTAGGCGCGAAGGCTCTTCCAAGCGATTCCCATCGAAGATGGGTCGCGTGAGATTTTCTTGAAAATCTCACATAAAAGGGTTGCGCAGCAATCCTTCCTTGATGCGTCTTAGGAATTCGTGGATCAGTTGCGGGTTAAGGCGCTCTGCGCCGCCGCAACATTCTAGCTCTTCGGAGGGAAGCGTCGTCTCGACACAGAATCGGCAACCTTCGCGGAGTCGTTCATAACATATAGCAGCTTAAGTTAATGACATTGCCCGTAAACAGCAACCTCACGGACGGTTATCACCTTGCAAATCCAAGGAGTACATACACGGCGGCGGAGCTTAACGCAAATACATATGTAAGGATCGGGACCCATCCATAAGGCCGCCCCTCATCCTCACCGTCCCCGAGAAAGAGTCCCAGAAATACCGCCTCAAGGATCACTGTAGCGGATATATACCGAAAGCTCTGGGCGCTGTAATTGGGAGAGCCCAGGGCAAAGCTTAAATAGGCGGCCACCATCGTCACGTAGAAAACTCCGAGAAGAAGCTTCCATTCAGGGGCCAGTGAGCTCTCTCCCCTTTCGGAAAGGACCCTGAAGGTCGCATACAGGCATATGATAAGGAGGATAAGCCCCGAAACAAAAAGGACGACCGCAAAGGGATCGATAAGGCGCCATTCAAGCGACAGGTTTTCATCATCAAAGAGCGAGGTCTTAAGCATTGCCCAGAAGACATTATATTCGTCAAAGGGATCGCCGTTCTTTATCATCGAGGGATAGACACTTATCAGCCTCAGATCGAAAAGCCTTGAAAAAAGCCCTGTTTTCTCAAGCTGTTCGCCTACCGGCGGGATGTAATTAAGGGGCATGCCAAAGCCAAGCATGTTCCTCACCTCCCACCAAAGTCCGAGAGGAAAGACTATCACCCCGAAGACCGCATACTGAAGCAGGTACTTAAGGGTGTCCTTTCTGTCCTTTATCAGCCTGTAAAGAAACAGTGAGGCCACCGCCGGAGCTATCAGCCCCCCGGAGAGCTTGGCCATCATCGAAAGGCCTATGGAAAGGGCAAGAAGGATAATGAGCAAAAATGAGGGTCTTTTGTACCACAGGATCACCAGATAGAGGGACAGCACCATGAAGAACAGAGAAAGGGCGTCATTGTTTATGCTGCCCGACATTATCACAAAGACCGGATGAAAGGCTGTTATTGTCATCGCGGCCGCAAGGCCCCTGCCCTTAAGCTTAAGCTCCCTGCATATGAAATACGACAGCACGTTAGACGAGGCTACATAGAAAAAGGTAAGCGCCTGGACGTTCTCCTGAAGCTGCCTGTAGGACAGCCGGAACCTGTTGCACAGCTTCATCCAGATTGCTGAGATGATGTGATGAAGGGGAGGCTGAAAAAAAGCCCATCGGTCCCGCGGGTCCCCGTCAGGCAGTGAATTATTGAAGTAAAGGTATTCAATATAGCCTGCGTGCCCCTCTCCCGTTCCGAAGTCCACAACGTCATGCTGCCTTGTCCAGATCGCGGTATACAGAACATACAAAAGCTTAAGAAGGATGCCAAGAGTCAGGATCAGGCAAACGGGGTCCCGGAAAACGGACTTAAGCCTCTTTATATTTACGGAAAGGATGAGGAGGGCCGCAAGAAACGCAAAAAAATAAGCCGGCTGCTTTAAGGTCTCTTCGGTAGTGTCAAAGCAGAAGCATATTATAAGCACCGCGGAAAAAAGATATACAAAAGGTTTTATTTCGAAGGAGTCTGTTTTCATAGCCTCATTAAAGGATACAGGCAAAAGGGATCCTCTGATTGATCATCAAATGCCGAAATGTTACCCCGTAATTATACACGATTTGGTCAGTTTTTAGAATTGTATTTTATTTTGTCTGATGATAAAATTTTATACGCTTGATATCTGTGTCTGGAAGGAGGTCTGCATGGGCGGTTTTTTCGGTGTCGTTTCAAAAAATGAATGCAAATATGATCTGTTCTTCGGGATAGACTACCATTCCCACCTCGGAACACGACGGGGCGGCATGGCAATGTACGGGTCCCGCGGGTTTGACCGTGCCATCCATAATATCCAGAACTCACCCTTCAGGACCAAATTTGAAAAGGATGTCGCCGATTTTGACGGAAGGTCGGGTATAGGCTGTATTTCCGATTACGAGCCGCAGCCCCTTCTGATACAGTCGCATTTAGGCAGCTATGCCATCGCTACCGTAGGGCGGATAAACAACCTTGACGAGCTTGTAAGGAATGCCTTTGCCGTGGGGAAAACGCAGTTCCTTGAAATGAGCGGCAGCAATATCAACCCTACCGAGCTGGTTGCCTCTATAATCAATCAGAAGGATTCCTTTGCGGAGGGCCTGGCCTTCGCCGAGGAGGTCATCGACGGCTCCATGAGCATACTCATTCTGACGGAAAAGGGCCTCTACGCGGCAAGGGATCTCTACGGCCGGACGCCGATAATGTTAGGGGTCAATGAGAGCACGGGTTCGTACTGCGTATCCTTTGAAAGCTTTGCCTATATCAACCTGGGCTATAAGGACAAAAAGGAGCTTGGTCCCGGGGAGATAGTGTTTGTGACTGCGGAGGGCTTTGAGACCGTAAGGCCCGCGCAGGAAACCATGAAGATCTGCACCTTTCTGTGGATCTATTACGGATATCCCACCTCTACCTACGAGGGAGTCAACGTTGAGCAGATGCGGAATGAGTGCGGAAGGCTCCTTGCGCAGCGTGATGATGCCGCAGCCGACCTTGTGGCCGGTGTCCCCGATTCGGGAACGGCTCACGCCATAGGCTATTCCAATGCCTCAGGCATTCCCTTTGCCAGGCCCTTTATAAAATATACCCCTACCTGGCCCCGGTCATTTATGCCCGCCGACCAGAGCCAGAGGGATCTTATAGCAAGGATGAAGCTCATCCCCGTTGACGCGCTTATCAGGGGCAAGTCGCTGCTCCTTATAGATGATTCAATAGTCCGCGGGACCCAGATGAGGGAGACTACGGAATTCCTTTACGAAAGCGGCGCACGGGAGGTCCACATAAGGCCCGCCTGTCCTCCTCTTCTTTACGGATGCCGCTTCCTTAACTTTTCGCGTTCAAGCTCTGAATATGACCTCATCACCAGAAGGATAATAAAGGAACGCGAAGGTGAGGATGTTTCGGACGAGGTGCTTTCAGACTATGCCGATCCCGATTCCGTGAATTACAGGGAAATGGTGGATGAGATCAGAAAGCAGCTCAATTTTACCTCTCTGAGGTTTAACCGGCTTGACGATATGACACAGGCCGTAGGCATTAGCAGGGACAAGCTGTGTACCTACTGCTGGGATAAGAGGGGCTGCTGCTCCGGAGGCTGTAAGGGATGCTGAATTTTGAAGAGGAATTAAAGAAATTCGAGCCGAGCATGGAAATAGAGCAGATCGAGGATGTGGTCTATAACCATACTCTGACCGATATGACGGATATAATGCTTGAAATGATGAAGCAGGAAAGAGAAAGGGCGGCAGAAAATGAAATGCTATTCATGCAGCAGCCGCTTGAATGAAGGTCCGGTCTGTCCCGCCTGCGGGGCTGATGTCAGGATATACAAAAGAATAGTCAGCGCCTCCAACGCCCTTTACAACGAGGGGCTTGACAAGGCCCGGGTCAGGGATCTTTCCGGCGCGGTGCAAAGCCTGAGGCTCAGTCTTAAATACAACAAAAAGAACATCGACGCAAGGAACCTTCTGGGGCTTGTCTATTTTGAAATGGGAGAGGTTGTGCTTGCCCTTTCCGAGTGGATAATCAGCAAGAACTTTGAGAGCAAGAAGAACATAGCCGACGAATATATAAACCGTCTCCAGTCAAGCCCTGCGGCCCTTGACACCATCAGCCAGACTCTTAAGAAGTTCAACCAGGCTCTGCATTACTGCTATCAGGATACCAGGGACCTGGCTGTGATACAGCTTAAGAAGATCCTGTCGATCAACAAAAACCTTATAAGGGGCTACCAGCTCCTGGCGCTGCTTTATATAGACGCCCAGGATTACTCCAAGGCCAGGAGGACGCTGCTCAAGTCGCTTTCCATCGATGTCAACAACACCACCTCCCGTCATTATCTTAAGATCACGAACGAGGCTCTTAAGGAGATCGCGGAGCACTCGGAGGATAAGAGGAAGCGCAGGGACGCCATAGAGACCATTAGCTACCAGAGCGGCAACGATACCATAATACAGCCCTCCATCCCGAGAGAGCGGGCCGGCATGTCCTCCATAATAAATATAGTGATCGGTGTTCTTGTAGGGGTGGCTATCTGCTGGTTTCTTATCCTTCCCTCGCGGCTTGATCGTGAAACAAGCGGCTATGATGAGCAGTACAAGCAGGTCAGCGAGGAGCTTGCCGCCGAGAAGGCTAATTCCCAGGAGATCACCAGGTCCCTTGACAGCCTGCGTAAGGAGAACGAGGAGCTGAAGGCGGAGCTTGATTCCCTTACCGGGGCCTCCGGTCAGCTTACGGACAACGATTATCTTGAGATGGCGGCCATGGCGTACATTAATGATCCCGAGGCCAGCACAGAGGTTATTGATGCTCTTTCCAATATAGATCCCGAATACCTTAAGGGGGCTTCCTCCGGCTTTAAGGCGCTCTTTAACAAGCTGAGCGATACCGCCGGCTCTGCCGCCATTGCGGATTACATCGGGAAGGCACGCTCCGCCATACGGCAGAACGATTACGCATCCGCGATAGACGCCTACGAGAAGGCCTGGGAGCTTGACCGCACCGATTCCGACATGCTCATGAACCTCGCACATGCCTACAGACAGAGCGGGGACACAAAAAAAGCAGATGAGCTTTATAATGAAGTCATCCGCCTTTTTCCTGAAAGCCAGAACGCGATCGACGCAAAGGACTATATAACCGCACAGACCGAATCGGAGCAGGCGGGCTGAGTCTTAGCCCGCCCCTCCGGTCCGTTTCCGGCCGGAGCATTTACAGCTTTATCAGGCCCTGATCTGCGATATCCTTTCCCTTACCTCGTCCATCATTCTCGTATACTTTGCAAGCTTCTCCCTTTCCTCGTTTATCTTTGCCTCAGGAGCCTTGCTCATAAACCTTTCATTGTTGAGCATTCCGTTTACCCTCGCAAGCTCTCCCTTAAGCCTCTCCTCCTCCTTCTTAAGCCTCTCAAGCTCCTTTTCCATATCTATGAGCTCGGCAAAGGGGATGTAGATGTTTGCCCCGGAGGTAACTACAGAGACCGCATCATCACCCGCATCACCCTTATCAGAGCTTATGGTGACCTCCTGAGCCGATGCAAGGGAAGCAAAGTAAAGCTTTCCCTCCTCAAAGGCCTTCTTTACCTCTTCATTCTCCGAAACTATGAACACATGCGCCTTTCTGTTATGAGGCACATTCATCTCGGTCCTTACGTTCCTTATGCCTCTTACGGCTTCCTTTATGAGCTCTATGTTCTTCTCATCCTCGGGGAAGCTCCTTTCCGGGCTGTACACGGGGAAGGAGGATATCATTATCGACTCCTCTCCGGTAAGAGTGCAGAAAATCTCCTCGGTGATAAAGGGCATATAGGGATGCAGCAGCTTAAGCGCATCAGTGAGCACAGCCTTAAGGGTATAGAGGGCGGCGTTCTGTGAGCCCTTATCGTCCGAGTCGTAGAGCCTCGGCTTGACCATTTCGATATACCAGTCGCAGAATTCGTCCCAGATAAAATCGTATACCTTCTGGACCGCTATTCCCAGCTCAAACCTGTCGAGGTTTTCGGTGACCTCCCTTACAACGCTGTTAAGGCGGCTCATTATCCATTTGTCAACGGGCTCAAGCTCCTCCGGGGCAGGCCTTCTGACATCCTTCCCGTCCATGTTCATCATGATGAAACGTGAGGCGTTCCAGACCTTGTTGGCAAAATTCCGGCTGGCCTCCACTCTCTCATAATAGAACCTCATATCATTTCCCGGAGCATTGCCCGTTATCAGCGTAAGCCTTAAGGCGTCCGCCCCGTATTTGTCGATTATCTCAAGAGGATCTATCCCGTTGCCAAGGGATTTGGACATCTTCCTGCCCTGGGAATCCCTTACCAGGCCATGGAAAAGCACGGTCTTAAAGGGCCTTTCCCCCATCTGCTCATATCCGGAAAAGATCATCCTTATGACCCAGAAAAAGATGATATCGTAGCCTGTTACAAGAACGTCAGTAGGGTAAAAATATTTAAGCTCCTCGGTCTCATCAGGCCAGCCAAGGGTCGAAAAGGGCCACAGCGCGGATGAAAACCAGGTGTCAAGGGTGTCCGGGTCCTGGGTAAGATGAACGCCTCCGCATTTAGGGCACCTTTCAGGCGCAGACCCCGCCACGACGGTCTCTCCGCAGTCGTCACAGTACCAGGCAGGGATCCTGTGCCCCCACCACAGCTGTCTTGAGATGCACCAGTCCCTGATGTTTTCGGTCCAGTTGAAGTAGGTCTTCTCCATCCTCTTCGGGATCAGCCTGATATCACCATTTCTTACGGCCTCCTCCGCGGGCTTTATGAGCTCGTCCATCTTAACGAACCACTGCTTCTTCACCATAGGCTCTATGGTGGTGCCGCAGCGGTCATGTGTCCCTACATTATGGGCATGATCCTCTATCTTTGAAAGGAGCCCCATCTCGTCAAGCTCCTTGACGATGGCCTTTCTTGCCTCATAACGGTCCATTCCGCAGAACTTGCCGCCGTTTTCATTGATCGTGGCATCGTCGTTAAGGATATTGATCTCGGGCAGGCCATGACGCTTTCCTACCTCAAAATCGTTAGGGTCATGAGCGGGAGTGATCTTTACAACGCCGGTCCCGAATTCCATATCCACATAGGAGTCGCCTATTATCGGCAGCTCCCTGTTTACAAAGGGAAGCATCAGCTTCTTCCCGATCAGGTCCTTATATCTGTCATCCTCCGGGTTTACCGCAACAGCGGTATCTCCCAGCATAGTTTCCGGTCTTGTGGTGGCAAACTCGATAAAGCGGGTGGTGCTGACGGTGCCGTCGTCCTCTATAAAGGGGTATTTTATATGCCAGAAATGTCCTGCCTGATCCTCGTATTCCACCTCCGCATCGGAAATGGAGGTATTGCACACCGGGCACCAGTTGATTATCCTGCTGCCCTTATAGATGAGGCCCTTCTTATGAAGCTTTACGAAGACCTCCGTAACGGCCCTGTTGCAGCCCTCATCCATTGTGAAGCGCTCTCTGTCCCAGTCACAGGAGGAGCCGAGCTTCTTTAACTGCTCCACTATCCTGCCGCCGTACTCCTTCTTCCAGTCCCAGGCCCGTTCAAGGAACTTTTCTCTTCCCAGCTCCTCCTTTTCTATCCCTTCCTTCTTTAGGGTCTCGATTATCCTGACCTCGGTAGCGATACTGGCATGATCCGTCCCGGGCTGCCAGAGGGCATTATACCCCTGCATCCTCTTATATCTGATGAGGATATCCTGCATGGTATTGTCAAGGGCATGTCCCATATGAAGCTGCCCGGTGATATTCGGAGGCGGGATCACTATGGTAAAGGGGGTTTTGCTTTTATCCACCTCCGCGTGAAAATATTTGTTTTTAAGCCATTTTGCGTATATTCTGTCCTCAAGTCCATGAGGATCGTAGGTTTTTTCGAGTTCCTTACCCATTTTGCTTCTCCTCTCTGCGCTATACCTCACAATGATACGCACATTTCAACAAACTGTCAACCGGTTGTCAGACCTCCACCTTTTTGCTGACCACCCGGTTTCTGCCGGTTTCCTTGGCCTCGTAGAGCAGCACGTCGGCTGCGTTTACGTCCTCGTCCATGGTCCTTTCCTTATCCGATTCGGTCACGCCGAAGGACATGGTCACCTTATGCACCATATCCTCATGCCTTACCTCCATGGCACGTATATTATCCAGTGTTTCACGGGTTATCTCTCCGGCGCGCTCCCCTTCGATATTGTCAAACACGAGCAGGAATTCCTCCCCGCCCCATCTGGCCGCAAAGCCGTAGGGCTGCAGGCTCTCCCGTAAGACCCTTGCCACCTCCTTAAGCACCACGTCTCCGCATTCATGACCGTAGGTATCATTGAATTTCTTGAAGAAATCTATATCCCCGATGCTCACCGAATACCTTACCCCGGTCATCTTATATTCAGTAAGCCTGTTTACCGCATATCTTCTGTTAAAGATACCGGTAAGGGCATCTCTCTCAATGAGCCTCCTTAAGGAGCCGCGAAGCTTTGTCACCAGCCTTCCCATCTCTCCAAGCTCGTCGCTCCTGCCTGCCACCGCAGGATCAAGCTCCGTGGAAAGATCGCCCCTTGCTATATCATCCGTAAACCTCATGATCTTCTTTATCACCGAAATGATACCCGAGGTGAAGTGGACAATGATGAGGGCGGTGGCTAAGGTCGCAACCAGCATGATGAGCATGTTTCTTACGACACCCTTAACGGCCATGCCGCTTACCGCCGCCGAGGTCTCCGCGACTCCTATCATCCCAAGGCAGGTCTTTTGGTCGTTGGACATAAGGGGAAGATAGTAAACATAGTAATCCTCATCATTAATAACAATGTTATTATAAAACCTTCCCTCCCTGTTGGCGACGACATCATTCACGATGGCGGGGTTTGCACCGGTCCCCACATATCTGTTGCCCTCAGAGTCCTTAATAGTCGTAAGGAGCCTGGTATCATAGAAGAACAGGGATATATCAAGCCCGGCACTGTCATGGATCGTATCCAGCATATCGTACTCGCCGTTAAGCTTGTGATCACCCTTGTAGAAATCTATGTCATCTCCGTAGATCACGACGTTGAAATCACCGTCATACATGTTGTTATAGGCCTCTGACAGGGTGAGGGATACATTCTTCAGATTGTTTTCCGCCTCAGTCTGTACATCCCTTATGAGTGTCAGGGAGCTGTATATGGTGACCACTATCCCGAATATCACAAGAGGGATAAGTGTCACCGAAAGAAAGGAGCCGTAAAGACTCCTTGCTCCCCGTATTTCCTTTATATGTTCTAACTTTTCTTTTTTCATGACCATATCCCGGTCTCAGCCGGTCTGCTTATTTAAGAGCCTTTTCAAGCTCCTCCACTACTATCCTCAGTGCCTTTATCCTTGCGTATTTCTTATCGACAGACTCAAGGATATGCCAGGGAGCGAAATCCGTACTGGTCTTTGCAAGCATTTCATTAATGGCAGTCTCATAGGCATCCCATTTTTCCCTGTTGCGCCAGTCCTCCTCGGTTATCTTCCACTGCTTTTCCGGAGTGTTCTGTCTGTCGGTAAAGCGCTTAAGCTGAGTATCCTTATCTATCTGGACCCAGAACTTGATGATCACCGCTCCCCAGTCCTTAAGCTCCTTTTCAAATTCATTCATCTCATTATAGGCCCGCTTCCAGTCGTTCTCACTGCAGAAGCCTTCGATCCTCTCCACCATCACCCTTCCGTACCAGGTCCGGTCAAAGATGGCGATATGCCCGTCCTTCGGAAGCCTTGTCCAGAACCTCCACAGAAAGTGCCTTGCCTTTTCATGAGGCTCTGGCGAGGCTATGGGATGGACCTCAAAGCCCCGGGGATCAAGAGCCCCGGTTATGCGCTTGATATTTCCGCCCTTTCCAGCGGCATCCCATCCCTCATAGCAGATGATGACGGGTACCTTTAACCGGTAGAGCCTGTTATGCAGCGCCCTGAGCTTATCCTGAAGCTCCTCAAGCTCCCTTTCATACTCCGCCTCCGACAGTGACCTGTTAAGAGGAATGTCCTTTAATAGCGGCATCTTCTTAAGCTTAAAGGTATTCTGCATCACGGGGACGTTTCGCGCCTCGTTCTGCATCGCGTCCTTAAGCCCTTCATTTATCACGGTGAGGATCTGAAGCTCCGCCCATTTTCTGCTGCTCGAATCGATGATATACCAGGGAGCGTTGGGGGTATTGGTAGCCTCTATATATTCGTCAAAGACCCTGCGGCATTTATCATAATGCCTGTTCTGCCATTTATCGTATTTATCTATCCTCCATTCGGTGTCTAATACATCTTCAAGCAGGCTTATCCTCTTCTTCTGCTCCTTTTGGGTTATGTCACAGAAGAATTTGAAAACAAGATATCCGTTGTCGGTAAGGGTCCTCTCAAAGCGGCGGACACTGTTAAGCCTCTCCTTATACGGGGCATCATCCATTCCCTTCAGGCGCTCTCTCGTTATCTCATCCATCCAGCCGCTGTCATAAAACTGGAATTTCCCCTCCTCCGGTATCTTTTCAAAATACCTTGCAAGCCATGGCTTTCTCCTTTCCTCCTTTGTAGGCTCAGTTACAGCGCTTACCTTGAAGAACCTGGGATCGATACTCTGTATGACTCCCCCGATGATCGTTCCTTTTCCGGAGGTCCCCCAGCCTTCCATCAGCACTATTACCGGAAGTTTCTTTTCCTTAAGCAGCATCTGTCTCGAAAACAGCTCCTCCCTTGCCGCCTTAAGCCTTCTCTTGAGCTCCTCCTTTTCAGGTTTCTCGGGATATTGCACCTTTTTAAGCATATGATCACCTCTTCCTGCGATGCATTGGAAATTATTTTTTTTTTATGATAGCATAAAACCGGAAGCAAGTCCATTAGACAGGGGCCAGGATAATCGCAACACCCAGTCTAGTGAGTTGCAGCCTCTATATCCAGGAAGCTTGTAAAGCCGGCCATTTTGAGGATCTCATAAAAATCCTTATTTACATTCCTCAGTCTGACCCTTCCATCCTTTTCG
>ODAI014484492.1_pt1 | contig 41279 bp, 35 predicted proteins | sample 1539321 | NCBI WGS metagenome assembly ODAI01 (sample SAMN02144231, study PRJEB22623) | gut metagenome | biome: sheep rumen | host: Ovis aries | place: New Zealand
TAAAGTAATGCCATATCATATTGCAGTAAAGAAATCTGATTACTTAGATGAAAATGGAAATTTAGTAGAACCAGAAGATAAAAATGTATATAAATTTGAATCATTTATATTTGATGCTTTTGCTAATTTTGATGATATTAGTATTTTGAGGGTTAAGAGAGAAGAAGAGTTTGCACCTATTAAGAATAAAGAAGGAAATGATAGTCCTGAGACTGCTATAAAACTGTATAACAAAAAAATATAATAGATTATAAATAATTATGTAAAAAGAAATGTTTACAAACTAGTGAAAATATGAAATAATATATTAAAATCTAGGAGGACATTTCAAATGGAAAGTAAGGATGAATTAATAGAAAAATTAGAATGGAATAATAATATAAAAAACAAAGAAAAAAAAGAAGTTTTAGCTAGGAAAATTGCATCAAAAGTCAAAGACGGAGATGTGATTAGTTTTGGTTCTGGCACAACTTCTTTTTTAGCTGTTAAAGAGATCGGAAAGAGATGTAAAGAAGAAGGATTGAGAATTACGGCTATTCCAACATCAAAACAGATTGAATTACTATGTGAGTATTTAGAAATTCCAACAGCTATGTTAGGAAAAAAACAGATTGATTGGGGATTTGATGGGGCTGATGAGGTTGACAGTAACAATTGGTTAATAAAAGGATTAGGTGGAGCTTTATATAGAGAAAAAATGAACCTAAAGCAATCTCCTATAGTCTATATATTGGTGGATAAATCTAAATTAGTTGATAAATTGGGAGAAAAGTGTGCAATTCCAGTGGAATGTGATGTTGACAAGATTGATTTAATTCAAGAAAAATTGAAAAAAATAGGCGCAATTGATTTGAAAATACGAAAAGAAAAAAATAATGTAAAAAACTATATTACAGATAATGGAAATTGCATAATAAATGTTAAATTTGAAGAAATCGATGAAAATTTGGAAAAAAGAATTAATCAAATTGATGGAATCATAGAAAATGGATTATTTATAAATTATAAAAATATTGAAGTAATTGTACAGTAGTAGACTTAGAATTGAAATAATATAGGTGATGCGAAAAGGAGTGATATAATTGAAAAAGAAAATATTATTTGCTGCATATTCTCTTGATGTTGGTGGAATAGAAACAGCACTTATTTCGTTAATAAATCATTTGGCAGACGAATATGATATTACTTTAGTTTTAGAGAAAAAACAAGGGGTATTTCTTGGTCAGGAGGATAAAAGAATAAAAATAATAGAATATTCGCCATCATACAATAAAGTAAAGCTATTTGCTAAAACTATAAATTTGATAAAAGAAATTGGTTTTAGTATAAAATACAAGAATAAGTTTGATTTTGCATGTAGCTATGCTACATATTGCAAAATGGCTTCTATGGCTGCTAGGAAAGCTTCAAAAAATAATGCTTTATGGGTACATAACAATTATTTCTATTTTTTCGATAAAGATGATAATAATTATAAAAACTTCTTTGATTCAATTTCATCACATAAATTCAAAAACGTATTATTTGTTTCAAATGAAGCAAGGAAACAGTATATAGATAATTATGGTGTGAAAGGTGAAAAGACATTGATATGCAATAATCTTATTGATAGTAGAAAGATTTTAAAATCGGCAGAAGAAGAAATACAGATAAAGAAGGATGAGAGCATAACAACTTTTGTTAATATTTCTAGACATGATGAACATCAAAAGAGACTAACCAGATTGATTGAATGTGCTAAATTGTTAGAAGAAGATAAGGAAAAATTTAGAATTTTATTTATAGGAGATGGAAAAGAAACTGAACTTTATAAAAATATGGTGGATGAGTACAAGCTTAATGATAAAGTAGTTTTTGTTGGAAGAACTACTAATCCATATCCATATTTGAAAATATCTGATTGTGTTATTTTAACGTCTGATTATGAAGGTTATCCTGTAGTTTATCAAGAGTCAAAGGTTTTAAATAAACCAATTATTACAACTGATGTTTCTGACAGTAAAATTGATATTGAAAACAAATGCGGTATAGTTACAGGAAAAAATGTGAATTCAATCTATAATTCAATGAAGTATTTTATAAAAAATGGATTTGAAATAAAAGAAAGATTTGAAGTAGAAAAGTATAACAATGAGATTATAAATAAAGTGAAAAATATAATAGATGAAAGGAATTGAAAAATGCCCGAAATTAGTATTATAATTCCAGTTTTTAATACAGAAAAATATTTAGAAAGATGTTTAGAATCTGTTATTGCACAAAAAAAAATTGATTATGAAGTTATAGTAATTAATGATGGATCTACAGATGATTCTGATTTAATAATTAAAAAATATGAAGAAAAATATTCTCAAGTAATTAAATATTTTGATAAAAGTAATGGTGGTTTATCAGATGCAAGAAATTTTGGCGTTCAAAAGGCAACCGGAAAGTATTTGTGTTTCATTGATTCAGATGATTACATTGATAAAAACCTATTTGAAATGATAAAACCAGTTATAGAGCAAGATGTTGATTTAATCAAATACAAATGTATAAGAGTTGAAGAAAATTGTAAAGAGATAGAAAGAATTGATGGACCAGTTTTTGATATAAAGAGTGGAAATGAAGCTTTTGACGAGCTATATGCAAATGATGTTTTGATTGAACCAGCATGGTTATATTTATATAAAAGAAGTTTTTATATAGAAAATAAATTTGAATTTCCTGTAGGGAAATATCATGAAGATTGGGCTATTGTTCCATATATTTTGATTAAGGCAGAGACTGTAGTATCAACTAATATATTTGGTTATTACTATGTTCAGTCGTCAAATAGTATAACAAGAAATAATAATAATCAAAGAATATATAAAAGAGCGTGTGACATGCTAGAACATTATGATTATTTGAATAGCAAAATCAAAAAAGACAATGTAAAATCAATAACAATGGAAAACTTCAAAATATATATGTCTAATTGTTTAATTTTGAAATTAAATGAATTACCAAAAGAATATCATAAAAAATATATAAAAGAATTAAAGAAGAGAAAGATTACAGATAATTTTAAGGTGAATAATATAAAGCAATTAATAAAAAAAATCATCTTGAGAATAAATATAAATTTGTATTTAAAAATAAGATAAAAAGTAAGATAGGTGATGATAATGCCAAAAGTAAGTATAATTGTTCCGGTTTATAACGTCGAAAAATATATTGAAAGATGCCTAGAAAGCTTGGTAAAACAGACTTTGCAAGATATTGAAATAATTATAGTAAATGATGGTTCGACAGATAATTCTGAAGTAATAATAAAAGAGTATGAAAAAAAATATAGTGATAAAATAAAGTATTATATAAAGCAAAATGGAGGACTATCAGATGCTAGAAATTTTGGAATGCAATTTGCAACAGGTGAGTATATTGCTTTTCTAGATTCAGATGATTATGCGGATACAACTTTATATGAAAAAATGTATAATAGAGCAATTGAACAGAATTGTGATTATGTTGAATGTAATTTTATATGGAAATATGATAATAAGGAAAAGAAAGATATTGGAATAAAGTATACAGACAAACATCAAATGCTTGCAACTGCAAGAGTTGTAGCGTGGAACAAATTAATCAAGAAAGAATTGATTGATAAAACAAGAATACAATTTCCAAAAGGGTTGAGATATGAAGATGTAGAATTTTTTTATAAATTATTGCCACATATACAAAATTTTGGGTTTGTCGAGGATTGCTTAATATATTATGTTCAAAGAGATAGTTCAATTGCTAATACTCAAAATGAAAGAACAAGCGAGATTTTTATAGTGTTAGATAATGTAATAGATTATTATAAAGATTTAGGGTTTTACAATAAATATAAAAAAGAGTTAGAATATACTTATACTCGAATACTTTTGTGTAGTTCTTTTTTACGTATGATAAAAGTAAGGGATAAGCATATCAGAAAAGAATTAGTAAATAAAACATGGGAGAATTTGAACAATAGATTTCCTGAATGGAAGAGTAATTCAATAATAAATAGTGAAAATAGTTTGAAAAATAGATACATGAGAAGTATTAATAAAGGCTCATTGAAAGTTTATGCTTTTTTATTAAGAGTAAGAAAATAAATTAGAAAAAAGGAAAATGATATAGGTGGAAAAGATAAAGCAAATAATTAAATTGGAAAATATATTAGCATTTTTTGTAGTGATTTGCCCATTTTTAGATATAGTAAGTTTTTTATATAGAAACAAATTTGAAACAAATTATTCAATATCAACATTCATTAGACCTATAATTCCAACAATTGTTTTTTTATATTTGTTTATAAAGAAAAAGAATAAAATTAAAGTTGGAATTATATCTTGTATTTTTTTTGTATATACATTAATACACTTATGCATATATAAAAATATGAGTATGGGCTGTAGCTTTGGAACGGTAATTCATGAAGCACAATATTTAGTTAATTATTCTTTTATGATATTAAATTTCTATATATTTAGAGAAGTCTATAATGAAAACAATAATCATATATTAAAAGAATCGATTATTATATCTTTGGGAATATATATTGCTTTAATATATATATCAATTATAACTAATACTTCATCTACAACATATATCGAGGGAATAGGCTTCAAAGGATGGTTCGAATCAGGTAATAGTATAAGTGCTATATTGGTTATGGGAATCTTCATTATTATGAGCTTTATAATGGATATTCATAATAAGGTGTATAGATTTATTACATTTTCCATCTTGATGTTAGTTGGAATATATTTGGTAATATTAATAGGAACAAGAGTAGGCCTAATTGGATTTATATTAGCTGTTTTATGTTTTGTTGTAGCTCAATTATTTGAAAGGTTTATAAAAAAGATGAATATCAATAAACGAAATGTTATTGTGTTATTATCAATTCTAATTTTATTGATAACTGTAATTTCAACAGCGGGATCTGTAACATTAAAAAGAAGAGCTCATTTACAAAATATGGAGAGTACAATAATAGATGAATCAACAGGAGAAATATCTCATTTAACAGGGGATTTAACGTCTGTTAGAAATAAGATTGTTAATGATGAATTAGAAGATGATTTTATGACAGAGAATCAAAAACAATCCATTTTAGATTTATATAATTTAGCTCAAAAATACAATGTAAAAAATACAAATACTCGTGTCCAGCAATTAATTTATCATTGTATGCTAATTAAGAATCAAAAGAATATTGCTTTAGTATTGTTTGGAAATGGATATTTAATAAATACAAACGAATTAGTTTGGGAGATGGAATTTCCTGCAATACTAATCAATTTTGGGATAATAGGGTTTACATTATTTATGATTCCATTTGTTTTGAATGTAATTCAAGGAGGAATACTAATTTTCAAAAAGTTCAAAAAGATAGATACAGAATTTATAATGTTATTTTCTACTGCTATATTAAGTTTTGTTTTATCAACATTATCAGGTTATACTTTTTTTAATTCTTCATCAATGATAATAATAATTATTGCTAATGTGTTGCTAGAACACAAAATCAAAAGTATAAAGGGGTGATTATAATGAAAAAAATACTTTTTGGGATTACTGGATTAACTCTTGGTGGAGCGGAAAGAGTGTTGGTGGATATTGTTAACGAACTTTCCAAAAAATATGACATAACGATTTTCACTTTGTATGGCAAAGGTGAATTTGAAAAGGAATTGTCAAATAATGTTAAATTAGTGAATATGATAGATAAAAGCTACAATGAATTATCTAGAATTGAAAAGTTAAAGGTGTCTTTTAGTTTATTATTTAATAAAAAAAATATATACAAGAAATATATAGATAAAGGATATGATGTCGAAATTGCATTTTTAGAAGGACCGATAACTAGGTTATTTAGTCAAAAGAATAATAAAACAAAAAAAATAGCATGGGTGCATAATGACATAGGACAAATTTTTGGAAAAAATTTAAAAGCAATAATAAAGACAAAGCTAGACAAAAAATGTTATTCACAGTATAATGATATAGTATTTGTAAGTAATGATAATAAAGAACAATTTGAAGATATTTATAAGATAAATAATAATAAAATTGTTATACCTAATTACATTTCAATTAAAAGAGTTTTAGAAAAATCAGAAGATGCATTTGGAAATGTTTTTGAAAGTGATGAGATTAATTTCTTGTCAGTTGCTAGACTTGCAGAACAGAAGGCAATAGATAGGTTAATTAAAGTTCATAGTAGATTGATTGAAGAGGGATATAATCACAAATTTTATGTTATAGGAGATGGACCAGAAAGAGAAAGGCTAAAGTCTCTTATAGTAGATTATAATGTTCAAAAATCATTTGTTCTATTAGGAAAAAAAGAAAATCCATATCCATATATGAAAAAATGCGATATATTTGCATTAATGTCCCTTTATGAAGGATTACCTATGACAATTTTGGAATCAAAGATTTTAGACAAGCCAATATTAATTACAGATACTGCAGCTAGAGAAGCGGTACAAGATTATTATAAATCTTATATAGCTGAAAACTCTGAACAAGGTATTTATGATGGAATTAAAAACTGTATTAAGATGTTGCAAGAATGGAACAAAACTGAAAAACAAGATATTTATGACAATTATTATATAATAAGACAAATAGAAAAGTTGGTGAATTAAATGAAACTTTCAATTTTAACAGCTACATATAATAGAGGAAGATTCCTTACAAGATTATATGAAAGTATTGTAAATAATTTGATAGATGACATGGATATTGAATGGTTGATAATGGATGATGGTTCTAATGATGATACCGAAGAGATTGTGTCCGGTTTTAATTCAAGTGAACATTTTGAAATAAAATTTTATAAGCAAAAGAATCAAGGAAAAATGCAAGCTATAAATAATTTAATGGAATATGTAGCAGGGGAGTTATGTGTTGAATGCGATTCAGATGATTTTTTTAATGAAGGTGCTTTTAGGGTAATATATAATGTTTATAAAGAAAATGTTGATATCGAAGATATTTATGCTTTTACTTTTCTAAAGTATAATCAAGATAGAAAGAATATGGGGAAAGAACTTCAAAATGGTTGTATTACAACAATGTTCGATTTGTATTTTAGAAATAATGAAAATGGAGAAAAGGCATTAGTATTTATGTCTAAAATTAGAAAACAGTATAAATATATATTGGACAAAAATGAAAAGTTTGTAACTGAGGCTAGCATGTTTTATAGAATGGATGAAAAATATAAGATATTATGTGTTAATTTTCCAATAATGGTATGTCAATATTTGGAAGATGGTTATACAAATAATTCTATAAAACAATTAATTAATAATCCGAATGGATATTTTAGTTACTTTGAGTATTTGATAACTCGAAATTTAAAAGGAGTAAAGTTAAAAAAGAGAATATATATTATTAAGCATTATATATTATTCTCTTATTTGGTAAGGAAAAAGATTAATTTAAAAAATGTAAAAAGTATTTATGATAAATTATTAATTACGATACTATATTTGCCTGGAAAGATGATTAGTAGTTTTAAATTTAGGAGAGGAATATGATTGACAAAGAGTACAGGTATGATATAATACAAAAAAAGAAAAAAGGTGGTAAATATGGAGAAAAATGACGATATTGCAATATCTGTGAAAAACGTTTATAAAAACTTTAATGTATATTATGATAAAACAAATACGATAAAGGAAAAAATACTATTCTTTAAACGAGGAAGAAAAGATGTTAGAACTGTCCTTGAGGATATTTCATTAGAAATAAAAAAAGGTGAAGTTGTAGGATTGATAGGTGTAAATGGTAGTGGAAAATCTACATTATTAAAGTTAATGACAAAAATTATATATCCTAATAAAGGGAAAATTGAGACATATGGTAAATTAACATCTTTGTTGGAGTTGGGAGCTGGATTTCATCCGGATTTTTCTGGTAGAGAAAACATATATTTTAATGCTTCAATTTTTGGTTTAACAAGAAAAGAAATTGATGAAAGATTAGATAAAATTATAGAGTTTTCCGAATTGAGAGATTATATAGATAATCCAGTACGTACATATTCATCTGGAATGTATATGAGATTAGCTTTCTCAGTCGCTATAAATGTTAATGCAGATATTTTATTGGTTGATGAAATTTTATCAGTTGGAGATCAACATTTTCAAGAAAAATGCTATAAGAAAATAGAGGAACTAAAAGAAGAAGGAAAAACAATTGTAATAGTTAATCACGGAATGGGTTCAATAGAGAGATTTTGTACGAGAGCGGTTTGGTTACATCAGGGAAAAATAAAAATGGATGGAAATACAGAAGAAGTAGTTAATGAATATATAAAGGAAACAGCGTAGAAGGAGGAAGAAATGATTATTTTTAAAAATTTGTATCAATATAGAGAGTTATTAAAAACTAATATAAAAAAAGAAATAAGGGGAAAATATAAACATTCATTTTTGGGTGTTTTATGGTCTTTTTTAAATCCATTATTACAATTAATGGTTTATGCGATTATTTTTCCTATTATATTAAAAAATTCACAGAGTAATTATGTGATTTTTTTGTGTGTAGCTTTAATCCCTTGGACTTTTTTTAGTACAGTTGTTACTCAAGCTACAGGAGTGATGATTGGAAACGCCAATATTATACAGAAGGTTTATTTTCCAAGAGAAATACTGCCAATTTCCGTGGTAACTAGTGCTGCAGTTAATTTTTTAATTTCAACAATTATTATACTTGTTTTCTTGGTTGTTTCTGGACTAGGTATAACAAAATATATAATTTTTTATCCTCTAATTTTATTAATACAATATTTATTATCACTAGGTATAGCTTTTATAGTATCAAGTATAACAGTTTATTTAAGAGATTTAGAACATTTAATTGGTGTTGCAATGATGATGCTATTCTATGCTACACCAATTGCATATGCGAGTGAAGATATAGTTGGTACATTTTCATTTGTAATGAAAATAAATCCAATGGCTCATATAATAGATGCTTATAGAGCAATATTCTATTATCAAAGAATGCCGGATTTTTACGCATTAAGTATATTATCAGTAGTTGTTGTATTATTATGTGTTGTAGGATACATAATTTTCAGTAAATTACAAAAAAGATTCGCAGAGGAATTGTAAAACTAAAAAAGGGGTGCATAAAATGGAAAATACAGATACTAATAAAGTAATACATTATTGCTGGTTTGGTAAAAATCCTTTATCAAAAATGGCACAAAAGTGTATTAAAAGTTGGATGAAATATTTACCTGATTATAAAATTATAGAGTGGAATGAAAACAATTTTAATGTTAATATTTGTCCATTTGTAAAACAAGCATATGAAAAACGAAAATGGGCATTTGTTAGTGATTATGCAAGGATGTACGCTTTATATAATTATGGCGGTATTTATTTTGATACGGATATGGAGTTATTAAAAAATATAGATAATCTAAAAAAAGATGATATATTTCTAGGATATGAGGAAAATAAAAAAATAGCTGCAGGTGTAATCGGTGTTAAAGAAAAGAATAATAAATATATTAAAGAAATATTAGATTATTATGATAGTTTAGAAGAATTTGATGAAGATTCAATATTCCAATTTGCAATTCCTAATATTTTAACAAGAGAATTTAATAAATATGAAAAAAGAACGGTTAATGGTGTTGATATTTTTGATAATACCATTTATGTTTATCCGGAAGAATATTGTTATCCGATAAATTATAATTATTCAAAGAAAATATATACAAATAATACTTGTATGGTACATTATTATAGTGCTTCATGGGTTCCAAAAGGTGAAAAAATCGCGGCAGCTGTGTATAGAAGATTTGGAAAAAAATATGGATCAATTATACTTAAAATTTATTACTATTTGTGCAATTTAAAGAATAGCCGTATAGGAAAAGTGAAAAGAGTATTATCCAAGATTAGATATCATTTTATAAAAGAAAGTGTTTTAAATGAGAAGGTTGGAAAAGTACAAAAACAACTTGAAAAAAATCAAGGTGATTATCTTGTAATAACACATCCAAATTGGATAGGTGTTGGAAATGTTGCAAAAGATAATTATAAAAATATATTAAAACTTGAGGAATTAAACACTGAAGAAGAAGGAAAAAGATATGCGGAAGCTATAAATAGCTACAGTTATAAAATGGTTGTTTTTAATGGCTTAGCAATAGGATGGAATAATATTGCGAAAGAATTAAAACAAATCAATCCAAATCTCGTTATCAAATTAATATGGCATGGAAGTCATGCTTTATTATCTGAATGGTACGATTGGAGTATGTTTAAAGAAATGCTGTCACTATATAAAGAAGGGATTATTAGTGAAATTGGATTTGTAAAAAAGAGTATGTATGATTTTTACAAAGAAAAGGGATATAAAGTTAGTTTCCTAATGAATAGCGTTGAAATACTAGATAAAGGCAGATTTATGGGACATAAAAATAGTAATTTTACAAAAATTGGATTATATGCTTCAGGTGGAAGATGGGTTAAGAACTTTTATAATCAAGTTAGTGCCATTAGTTTAGTTGAAAATGCAGTATTAGATTGTATTCCACTGACTGAGGATGTTCGATTCTTTTCAGAAAACTTTGATTTAAATATTACTGGAAAAAGTTCAAATATTCCTAGAGAAGAGTTATTAAAAAGAATGTCTAGTAATGATATAAATGTTTATGTTACTTTTACTGAATGTGCACCGTTATTACCATTAGAAAGTTTAGAGTTAGGAGTACCATGTATTACAGGAAATAATCATCATTATTTTGAGGGGACAGAACTTGAAAAATATTTAGTTGTAGATAAAGTTGATAATATAATGGAAATATATAATAAAATTGAAGTAGCTTTAAGCAATAAAGATAGAATAATAGAATTATATAATGAATGGAAAAAACAATATAATATTCAAGCTAAAAATAGTATGATTAATTTTATTAAAAATTAAATAAGGGAGTAAAATTATAGATGAAAGAAACAAATATTATTGATGAGAACAAAAGGTTAAAAGTCCTTGTAGATATTTACAAAAATGAAAATGAACGATTGAAGTATGAGTATAGAGTATTATATGATAGGTATATGTTTGATACAGATGCTTTAAGAAAACAGGTTGAAAAATATGAATATGGATTATCACATAGGATTGCATATGCAATTAAGCAGAGTATTTGTTATAAATTGCTTAGAAAAATAAAACATATATTCATAAAAAAGGATGATTAAAATGAAAAAACATTTAGATACTGTTGATGGAATAGAAATAATAAAATATGGAACATCAGATTTTCATAGACTATTATCAGATGAAAATATAGGATTTAATGCAGAAAACCTTACAGTTGTAATTCTTTCATGTAATAGAGTAAATGCAACAATGAAGTTATTAAAATCTATTGAACAAGAATGTGTGGATTTTAAAGGAAAAGTTTTAATTGCAGATAATGGTTCTAATAAAGAATCTTTGACAACATTAAAAAGAGAACTAAAAAATATCAAATTAGATTGTGAATTAATCGAGTTTAATGAGAATCTAGGAGTTGCAAAAGGCAGAAATACAGCTGTTAAATATGTTGAAACAGATTGGATAATGTTTTTAGATAATGATATATACTTTATCAAAAACTTATTTCCTGAAATTCAAAAATCTATTGCGAAATTAGGATGCAAATTCTTAAATCTACCACTCCTAGGTTATGATAAGAAAACATTATTTTCAAATGGTGGACATATTTATATATCTGATTTAGAAGATGTAATACATGTAGGATGTGGTTCTACTTATAAACAATCTTCTACAGAAAATTTGATAGGAGTAAATGATAGTTTAGCAACATTTTTATTTGGAGGCTCTTCTGTTCTTAACAAAGATGTTTTCTTAGAATGTGGCGGTTTTGATGAAGGAATGTTTGTGGGATTTGAAGATGTTGATTTTTCAATTACTTTATTCAATAAAGGCTATAAAATAGGATGTTGCAAAGAAATAGGACTAGTTCATGATCATCAAGTGTCATCTGATGTAAATGATTTAGAATATGAAAAACAAAGGTTTTCAAATAAAAGATTATTTGAATCAGCGCAATATTTCATGAAAAAACGTGGTTTTACTGTTTGGAGTAAAGAAACAGAAGAATGGTTAAAACAAAGAGAAAAGGAAATAGGAATTCAAAATAATGAAGAGGTTAAAAATGAAAATGTTTATGATGAGAAAAGAACTAAAATTGCGCTAGTTCTTGATTGCAGAAATTGGGCATTAGATAATATTGCAAAAAATATAGAAAAATATTTAGGAAAGTATTATGATTTTAAGTTTATTTATATGAGTGATGTTCCTGATGAAAATATTATAATGTTATTATATGCATGTTTAGATTGTGATATTATACATTTTCTTTGGAGAGGATATATTTCATTTATTGAAGGTAAATATAGTGAGTATTACTTAAATTATTATGGAAGAGGATTAGAAGTTTTCAAAAGAGATATTCTTGATAAAATGTATATTACAGCTGGCGTATATGATCATAAGTTTTTAGATAAAAATTTTATAACCACTCAAAGTATTATGAAATATATTAAAAATTATACTGTTTCATCAAAAAAATTATTAGATATCTATAATAATTTAGAAATAAAGGAACCCTTAAAAGAAATAACTGATGGTGTTGATTTAGAACTATTTCACCCAATTAACCTTGATAGATTTAATAATATAAAAGAGAGAAGAGTTATAATTGGATGGGTAGGTAACAGTAATTGGAACGGTGATAAAGATAATGATCATAAAGGAATTAATACTATAATAAAGCCAGCCATAGAACAATTACAAGCAGAAGGAATGAATATTGAATTACAATGTACAGATAAATTTGAAAAATTTATTCCACATGATGAAATGCCAAATTTTTATAAAAATATTGATCTTTATATTTGTGCATCTTTAAATGAAGGAACTCCAAATCCAGTGCTAGAAGCAATGGCGTGCGGAATTCCAGTAATATCAACGGATGTTGGGATTGTTAGTGAGGTTTTTGGTGAAAAACAGAAAAGATTTATATTAAAAGAAAGAACTGTTGAATGTTTGAAGGAAAGAATTAAAGAATTTATAAATAATTTTGATAGTGTAGAAGATTTAATTAATGAAAATCTAAAACAAATTCAAGATTGGAGTTGGGAGAACAAAACAAAAGAGTTTAAAGAATTTTTTGATATATGTCTTAAAGATAAAAATAATGGAGGGATTTAATTGAAACAAAAAAGAGTATGTAGCATATTAGGCTTATTAGTTTTGTTTATTATATTAGGAGTTATGTATTTTTCATATCCATTGATGGTAATGCCTGATTCAACTGAATATTATGGATATTTAAAAATATTTTATGGACAAGAGTCAATGTCAGAGTGGAATATAGTAAGAGGACCAAGTTTTCCTTTTGTAATGTTTTTAGTAACATTAGTATTTGGAAATAACGAACAAGGAATATTAATCGGAACATTTATAATGTTTGCTATAATGCTTTTAATGGGATGGACAATCCTTAAAAAGATTAATTTTAGAGATAATGTTCAAAAAGTTATTTGTTATATTATTTATACAGTATTAATAATGTTTAATCCATTAGTAATTGGATATATGCATGGGTTATTAACAGAGTTTTTAGCGATACCAATGTTATTTATATATGGTGTTTTATCATTCAAATGGATAAACAAAGATGATAAATTATGGAAGAAAATATTATTTTCTACATTATTAGTATTAGGTGCTGTATTTATGTGGTTTGTTAAGCAACCTTATGTATTTTTAGCATTAGCACCAGTTGTTATGGCAACATTTATTTCAATTGTAAATAATCCTAAACTAAAAAACATTATTTATAGAATAGGAATTATTCTATTATCAGTAATTGCAATAGTTATAAGCATAAAAATATGGAATTTAGTATTAGTTAAAAATAATGTAGACATGGATACAGGAAGAGATACTAACACATTTATTAAAACAGCGGTAATAAATGGAAATACAATTTTTTCAATAGATTTTTATCAAGATCATTATGAAAAAGAATATATTGAAAATTCAGATTTAATTTCTGAAGAAAACAAAAAAGAAATATTAAAAATATTAAATGGACAAAGTGAATATAAAAGTTTCAAATTAATAAATGTTTTTAAAGATTTTTCAAGCAGAGAAGAAAGTAATCTTGAAACAAAATTAGTTATGTTTTCAAAAGAAGAACAATATACAACCACAGATGCCTTAAAAATGTACTTTAAATTAGTCGCAAAATATCCGGGAAAAACAATTAATTCTTATTATATGAATTATCTTGCTTTATCTGATATAGTACCAAGTATAAGACATAAAGATGCAAATGAGTACTATCCAGCATCTAAAGGTGGATTCTATTATGAAAATAAAACAATAGGTTATAGTATGTATTCATCAGATAGTAATATGCTATGGCTAAATGAAGATCATTATTTATATAAAAATGTTAAAGATTTAAAAACTGATAATAATTCATCTGATGAGTTTAATCAAGTTGTAAATAATAACTTTGATAAATTTAATTTTGTGTTTAAAGCGGCAATGCTAATAACACCATTTTTATTAGTTTATTTAATAATAAAAATATTCTTATTACGTAAAAGTAAAAGAAAGAATTATAATATTGAACTTGCAACAATATTGCTAGGAAGTTCATTTATACATTTAATGTTCCATACATTTACTGGAGCTATAATAGATAGATATGCAATTCCAGTATTCCCAGGTATTGTTATTTCAATATTAATTGTTTTATTTGAATTAAATAAAGAGAAGAAGGTCAACGAAATGAAAGAGCAAAAAGTTGAGAACAAGAAAATAAAAGATTCAAAAATTTTAGTTGTTATTCCTGCACATAATGAAGAACAAAACATAAAAAAAGTTTTAGTAGAAATAAAAAATGATTTACCTAATGTAGATGTTCTAGTTATTAATGATTCATCAACAGATAATACTAAGAAAATTGTTGAAGAAAATAATGTTAAATGTATATCAACTATATATAATTTCAAATATGCTTATGCAATTCAAACTGGTATAAAATATGCATATCAAAATGATTATGATTATGTTATTCAGTTTGATGGAGACGGACAACATATTGCTAAAGAGGCAGAAAAACTATTAAAATGTATAGAAAAGGATAATTGTGATATTGTAATTGGTTCAAGATATATAGAAAAGGGTAATTATAAATCACCATTTTTCAGAAGAATTGGAACTGAATTGTTTGTAAAATTGATAAAAATTTTCTGCAAAAAGAAAATTACAGATCCATTATCTGGTTTCCAATGTTTGAATAGAAGAGTCATTGAAAAATATGCTAAAATGGGAGAATATCCAGAATATCCAGATGCAAATCTAGTAATAGATATGATGACGCAAGGTTATAACATTGAAGAAGTTTCTGTGAAAATGAGATTAAGAGAATTTGGAGAAAGCATGCATGGTGGAATAATAAAGCCTATTAAATATATGTTAGTTATGATCTATACAGTAATAGTAATATTATTAAAAAATGCAGGAAAAAACAGCAAATAGGAGGGAAAATACATGAATTATTTTTTTATATTAGTTGCAATAGTTTTTATATGTTATGTATTTAATATCATAAAAAAAGGTGAATTTTCTGTAGAAGAAAGTATATTTTGGGTAATCGGTACGATTTGTGTTTTAGTATTATCTATTTGGCCTAAACTATTAGATAAAGTTGCGAATAAATTAAATATAGATTATCCACCATCTTTATTGTTTTTGCTTACAAGTATTTTTTTATTATTTATAATTTTTAGAGACACAAAGAAAATTTCGAAGCAGAATAATAAAATAACAGATATTGCACAAAGAGTATCTATATTAGAGTATGAAAATAATGAGTTAAAAAAACAAAAGAAATAGACTAAAATTTTAACTTAAAATATATAAAATGGAGGAAAAAAATGGAAAAAATTTTTGTAACAAAGCCTTTTTTACCACCAATTGATGAGTATATAGAGGAATTAAAAAAAATATGGGATCGAAAAATACTTACAAATGGAGGACCGGAATATGCAGAATTTAATGAAGCTTTACAAAAGTATTTAAATATAAAAAATATATCCTTATTTACAAATGGACATATTGCACTTGAAACTGCAATCAAAGCTATGAATTTAACAGGAGAAGTAATAACAACGCCATTTACTTTTATATCTACAACACATGCTATTGTAAACAATAATTTAAAACCAGTTTTTTGTGATATAAAAGAAACAGATTATACAATTGATGAAACAAAAATTGAAAGTTTAATAACAGATAAAACAAGTGCTATTATTGCTGTACATGTATATGGATACCCTTGTAATGTTGAAGCAATAAATAAAATAGCTAGAAAACATAATTTAAAGGTTATTTATGATTCAGCGCATGCTTTTGGTGTTAAACTGGATAGTCATAGCATATTTGAATATGGTGATTTAAGTATGTGTTCTTTTCATGCAACTAAAGTGTTTAACACAATAGAAGGTGGAATGATTATAAGCAAAGATAATAAATTGTTGAAAAAAGTCGAATTATTAAAAAATTATGGAATAACTAGTCCAGAAACAATTGATGAAATTGGCACAAATGGAAAAATGAGTGAATTTCAAGCAGCTATGGGAATAGCTTCAATAAAATATATAGAATCTATAATTCAAAAAAGAAAACAATTAACTTTAAAATATAGAGAAGAATTATCTAAAATTCCAGGAATAAAACTATATGAGGAAAATGATTTAGTAAGTTATAATTACGCATATATGCCTATATTAATAGATGAAAAGCTATATGGAATTAATAGAGATGAACTGTATGAAGCATTAAAAGCTGAGGGAATTTATAGTAGAAAATATTTTTATCCATTAACATGTGATGTTAATTGTTACAAAAATAGATTTTGTGAAGCTGATATACCTGTAGCAAGATATGTTTCAAATAGAATTTTAACACTACCGTTATATCCAGATTTAACAGAGGATGAACAAAAGTGTATTATAAATAAAATTAAGAATAGAGGTAAAACAAATGAATGATGAAATTATGTTTGTAATTTGTGCGTATAAAGAAGTACATTATCTTGAGCAATGTGTTGAGTCATTGTTAAATCAAACTATTAAATGTAAAATAGTAATTTCAACGTCTACGCCTAATGAATATATAGAAAGTGTTTCAAAAAAATATAATATTCCATTAAAGATAAATACAAAAGGGAAGGGAAACTATTCTGATTTTTGTTTCGCATATAATCAGGCAGATACAAAATATGTAACTCTATGTCATCAAGATGATCAATACTTACCAGATTTTGCTGAAACTATGCTAAAATATATGAAAAGCGAGAATAGGCCGATAATTGCATTTTCAAATTATTATGATATAAAAAATGGTGAGATAATAAAAGATAGTCAATTACTAAATATAAAAAGAAAAATGAATTATATATTAAGCTTTAAAGTTTTTAGAAATAGTAAGTTTATAAGAAATAGAATTCTATCTCTTGGAAATCCAATTTGTGCTCCTACTGTTACTTATAACAAAGATTTAGTAAAAGAACCAGTTTCAGATTGTCCATTACCAACATGTCATGATTGGTATTCATGGATTGAATTAGCTAAGATTAAAGGAGCATTTATATATGTAAAAGAACCACTATTACTTAGAAGAATTCATGAGCAGTCAACAATGACAGAAGTTATTGCGAATAATGATAAAAATATTTCAGATTATGAAATATATAGAAAATTTTGGCCAGAACCAATTGCTAAATTTATATTAAAAAAGTATTCAAAATCTGAAGATAGTAATAATTTATAAAAGAGAAAGGAAAATAGGAGTGAAAAACAAAATGATTTTTAATGTTTTATTAGTTGCTATATACACACTTTTTACTGTTGCTGGATTAATATGCTATAAATACGGTACAAATAATAGTTTTGATATTTCATTTAAAAATTCAAATCTATCGTTTAGTATAAATATTGTTGCAATAATTGGGTTATTCTTTTATGTTATAAGCTTTTTACTATATATGATGGTCTTACCTAGGTTTAATCTTACATATATACTACCAATTATTTCAGCGATTACATCAATTTTAATATATGTATTATCTATAATTGTATTAAAAGAGCCAATAGATGTACAAAAAATTATAGGTGCAGCTATTATTATAGTAGGTGTATTTATAATGAGTTTTAAGATAAAATAAAAGGAGAAGATTTTATGACAGCTAAAAATGTGTTAGTATTTCCGTGTGGAACTGAAATTGGACTAGAAATAAATAATTCGCTTAGATTTGTAAAGTTTATTAATTTATTTGGTGCATCAAGTGAAGATGATAATGGAAGAATGGTATATCAAAACTATATTCCAAACATGCCATATATAACTGATGAAAGATTTATAGAAAAATTAAATAATATTATACAAGAATACAAAATTGATTATATTTATCCAGCACACGATAGTGTTGTTTTGGAATTAGCTAAATATGCTAATAAGTTAGATGCAGAAGTAGTTTCATCTTCTTATGAAACCTGTTGTATATGCAGATCTAAATCAAAAACTTATAAAGTGTTTGACGAGGATAATATTACGCCAAGAATGTTTGAAAATATTGATGATGTAAGTGAATATCCAGTATTTATAAAACCAGATGTTGGACAGGGATCTAATGGAGCAAGCATAATAAATAATAAAGAAGAATTATCTGTAAAAATAGCTGAAAGAAATGAAAAAATGCTTGTATTAGAGTACTTACCTGGAAAAGAATATACAGTTGATTGTTTTTCAGATAAAAATGGTAAATTAGTATTTTGTGCTATGAGGGAGAGAATTAAAACAAGAAATCGGAATAAGTGTTCATTGTAAAACGATGCAACTTGACGAAAGAGTGAAAAAAATTGCGGAAAACATAAATAAAAAATTAGAATTAAGAGGTGCATGGTTTTTTCAGTTAAAATTTGATTCCAATAATGAGTATAAATTATTGGAAATTGCACCACGTATAGCTGGTACAATGTGCTTACATAGAAATACGGGGGTAAATTTTGAATTGATGAGTATTTATGATCGAATGGGATTTGATATTAATATAATTCAAAATGACTGTGAATTAGAAGTTGAAAGAGCATTGATTAACCGCTTTATCTTAAAATATGATTATGAAACAGTATATATTGATTTCGATGATACTATTATTAATAAAAATAAAGTAAACGAATTTGTATTATTATTTTTATATCAATGTTTTAATAAAAACAAAAAAATAATTCTAATAACTAAGCATAAAGAAAAAATTATGGATTCTTTAAAAAAATTTAAGATTAATGCAGAATTATTTGATTCAATAATTTCATTAAAAGAAGACGAACATAAGAAAAAATATATCGGACAAAAAGCTATTTTTATTGATGATTCATTTAGTGAAAGAAAGGAAGTTAAAGATAGTATTGGAATACCATGTTTCGATATTGATCAAATTGAATCATTAATTGACTGGAGAAATTAAGGAGGTTTAAAATGAAAGGAATAATATTAGCTGGAGGAAAAGGAACAAGATTATATCCAATGACAATAAGTGTATCAAAGCAAATATTACCAATATATGATAAACCAATGATTTATTATCCGTTATCAGTATTGTTAATGGCTGGAATAAAAGAAATTCTATTAATATCTACACCAAGAGATATTGGATTATATAAAGAGTTATTAGGTGATGGTTCTAAGATAGGAGTTAATTTAGAGTATAAGATTCAAGAAAAAGCAGCGGGAATTGGAGAAGCATTTATAATTGGAGAAGATTTTATACAAGGTGATAGTGTATGTCTTGTATTAGGAGATAATTTGTTCTTTGGACAATCTTTTTCAGATATATTAAAATCAGCTTCAAAATTAGAAAAAGGTGCATGTATAATGGCATATCCTATAGAGAATCCAATTGATTTCGGAGTGGTCGAGTTTGATGAAGGATATAATGTTTTATCACTTGAAGAAAAACCAAAAATTCCAAAATCAAATTATGCAGTTCCTGGCTTGTATTTTTACGATAAAAATGTAGTTGAAATTGCAAAAAAACTTAAACCTTCATATAGAGGGGAATTAGAAATTACGGATATAAACAAAGAATATTTGAAAAGAAATGAATTAAAAGCAATACCTTTGGGAAGGGGATTTGCTTGGTTAGACACAGGAACTCCAGCAGGAATGTTAAGCGCAAGTAATTTTGTGGCTACAGTTCAAGATAGGCAAGGATTTTATATTTCATGTATAGAAGAGATTGCATGGAGACAAGGATTTATTAGTGATGAACAATTGGAGAAAATAGGAAATGAATACAAAAAAGTAAATTATGGAAAATATCTACTAAATTTATTGAAGAGGAGATAATCATGAAAAATATATTAGTAACAGGAGCTGCAGGTTTTATAGGAAGCAATTTTGCAGAGTTTATGGTAAATAAACACCCAGACTATAACATTATAGTTTTTGATAAATTAACATATGCAGGAAATATGGATAATCTAAAAAAGGTTATGGATAAAATTACTTTTGTACAAGGTGACATATGTGACCTAGAGAAAGTTACAGAAACATTTGAAAAATATAATATTGATTCAGTTGTTCATTTCGCAGCAGAATCACATGTTGATAACAGCATTAAAACACCATTTATATTTACTCAAACAAATGTAATTGGAACACATACATTATTAGAAGTTGCAAAAAGAATTTGGGGAGAAGGTTCAGCGAACAAATTTGTACATATTTCGACAGATGAAGTGTATGGTACATTAGGTGAAGAAGGATATTTTACAGAGAAATCTCCAATTCAACCAAATTCACCATATTCAGCATCAAAAGCTGGTTCAGATTTAGTTGCTTTAGCATATCATGAAACATTTAAAATGAATGTAACTGTAACTAATTGTTCAAATAACTATGGACCATATCAACACAATGAAAAATTAATTCCACATATGATTAAATTAGCTTTAAATGATGAAAAACTACCAGTATATGGACAAGGTTTAAACATTCGTGATTGGCTATATGTTGAAGATCATTGTGAAGCAATCAATCTAGTATTACATAATGGAAAAGCTGGTGAAAGATATAACATAGGTGGACACAACGAAAAAAGAAATATTGAAATTGTAAAATTAATATTAAAGCATTTAGGAAAACCAGAAAGTTTGATTACTTATGTAGAAGACAGAAAAGGGCATGATTATAGATATGCTATAGATCCTACAAAAATTAAAAACGAATTAGGCTGGGAACCAAAAACAAAATTTGAAGATGGAATTGTTAAAACAATAGATTGGTATTTAGAAAACAAAGATTGGCTAAAATAACAAGTATTTGCTAGAATATGTAATTAAAATTTAAAGAGAGGTGAAACCCTATGTGGGGAGATATATCAATAGCGTTCTTACTGGCTTTTGTAACAGCATTTGTAGTAACACCATATACAATTAGATTAGCAAAAAAGGTAGGAGCGATAGACATACCAGAAAAAAGAAGAATTAATGAAGAACCAATACCACGTCTTGGTGGAATTGCAGTAATTATAGGATTTTTATTATCGTGCACATACTTATTAATAATAATGACATTAGAAAAAACGTTTTTTCCGTTTAGCGAAGAACAGTATTTTCATAAATTAATTGGATTATTAATTGGAATAATAATTTTAGCAGTATTCTGTTTCATAGATGATGTAAAAGGTCTTCCAGCTATAATTAAATTAGTTGGCCAAATTATTGCAGCAGTTGTTGTAGTTTCTTTTGGTATACAAATAGACAATATTAATATCCCTTTTCTTGAACAAACTTTAAATATAGAAAACAACATCTACATCTACATCCTATCAATCTGTTGGATAGTAGGAATAACAAACGCAATTAACCTAATAGACGGCCTAGATGGTTTATCATCAGGAATAACGCTAATATCATGTTTTTCCTTAATAATAGTGTTCACAATGAACCAATCACCAATAATAGCAATTATATTAATAACTGCGCTAGCTGGAGCAATTGTTGGATTTCTTCCATACAATTTTAATCCAGCCAAAACATTCATAGGTGATACAGGAGCTCAGTTCTTAGGGTTTTCACTAGCTGTAATATCAATACTAGGAACAGCTAAAACATATACATTATTAGTGTTAATCTCACCACTAATAATATTAGCAATACCTATTGCAGATACATTATTTGCAATAATAAGAAGAATCATCAAAGGGCATTCTTTTAAAGCTATTTTCTCACCAGATACCGGACATTTACATCACAAATTAATGAAGCATGGTTATACACAAAAACAAGCGGTATTGATCTTATATGGTATTAGTGCATGCTTAGGAATGTTTGCAATTATTTTGTTAGAAAGTGGAATTTGGAAAGCAATTTCATTTGCCTTAATGATTATGGCGGTAATTGCAATTGGATACAAAGATTTCTTTAAAGTAAGAAGTGATAAAGACGAAAAGAAGAAGAATAAAAAATAATAATATATTGAATTATATAAGAGGTAAATAAATGAATAATATAAAAGATATTGAAAAAAGTTCAATTTCAAAAGAAAAAGATAGTAACTCTGATATAATAGAAAATATTAAAGATAATAATGAAAATAAATTTGTGGGAAAGGGTAGTAAAGTATTAAATAAACTAATAGAAATACTACTAACCTCAAGAATATTTGTAGTAATAGTAGGAATTATGTTAGTTCTAAAAACTGTATTTCTATATAAAATGGCAATTTTTTATCATAAGCCAATAGAAAAAGAATATATCGACATGATAATAGCATTTGTTAGCATTCTACTTACAATTCCAATGCTCTTAAAAGGAAAAGTACGTATTTGGATAACACTTCTATTTGATTTGTTGATAAGTATATTACTATTCATTAATGAACTATATTATTCATATTCATCAAATTTGGTATCTGTATCACAGATATCAAATTTGCAATATGGGAAAGAAATTTCAGCGGCATTACCAAATTTAATACATATATGGCACTTTATATATTTTGCAGACATAGTATTGCTTTTAATATTTTTCTTGTCCAATAGAAAAAAAGTTGTTAAAATATCAAGATGGTTTTATATACCTGGAATTATATATGCTGTAGTGATGTTTAATTGGATAGGCAAAATAAATGATACATGGTTAGTAAAAGCACAAGAACATCAATACAACAAAATACAACAAATAGAAGCTTCAAGTATATTTGGATATCATTATTTAGATATAAAAAACAATCTAAATATGAAGAAAAATGTAAAATATAAAAATAAAAAATCAATGATGCAAGCATATGAAGAACTTATGACTTCATATGATGAAAAATACCCATTAAAATATGATTTTAGAGGAATTGCAGCAGATAAAAATGTAATAATAGTTCAATTAGAATCAGTACAAAACTTTGTTGCAAATAGAAAGATAAATGGTAAAGAGATAACGCCAAATTTAAATAAATTTCTAAAAGAAAATATTGAATTTACAAATATGCAAAATCAAAGCTATTCAACAACTGCTGATTCTGAATTCACAGTGATGAATTCGCTTTATCCATTAGAAAATGGAATGTCATATGCTCAATATTCTTCAAATGATTATAACAATATTTATTCTAATTTTAAGAAAAACGAATATTCAACAACATATATACATGGTAATGTTGGTTCTTTCTGGAATAGAGAGGCTGTATATTCAAGATTGCCAATAGATCATCTATATTTTGATAATATTTTCGATGAAAATACAGAGAGAATAAATGGATATATATCTGATGAAGAAGTATATAGAAGAATGGTTGAAGAAATGAAAAGCTATGATGGTAAGTTCTTTGTAAATATAATTGCAGCTTCATCACACACAGCTTTTGATTTACCAGGTATTAGAGATAAAGAACGTAAAGTAAACATAGATGTTGGAGATTTTAACAGAGAACTATATTATGGACATTATTTAGAAGCAGTTAATTATGCAGATTATGCATTTGGAATATTCATAGATGAACTAAAAAAAGCAGGACTATATGATGATACGGTTATTTTAGTGTACGGAGATCATGCAGGTTTACAAATGTATAACTGGGAGATGCAAGATTTCATAAGGGAAATAAACCCATCTTTAAACGATGTACAAACTCAAATAAATTATACAAATATTTTGTGCGGTTTGAAAATACCAGGTGTTGAACATATGGTAATTGATAAACCAACAAGCAAAATAGATATGAAACCAACTTTAATGGAAATATGCGGAATTGAAGATGAATTTTCACTTGGTAGAAGCGTATTTTCAAGTAAAGATTTTGTTTGCATAAATAATGGTAAAATTATTACAGATAAATATTTCTATGATGGAGATTGGTATTTGATTGAGAATGGAGAAAAACTTAATTTAGAAAATATGCCAGAAGAGGAAGTCGAAAAACTTAACTATTATTGTGAATGCTTACAAAAAGAACTTGATATTTCTTTGTCAACGAATATTTTGAATTTGCTTAAGAAATAATTATAAATTGAGGACGGTTCCTAGTTTTCAGAAATTGAAAAAAAGACCGTCCAAAATTTTAAAAAGGAGGAAACACAAATGGAAGAAGATAGATTGATCAGACCTGAATTAGGTGATTTCAGCGAAGAAAAACTTGAAACATCACTAAGACCACGATTTTTGGATGAATATATAGGTCAATCAAAAGTAAAAGAAAATATGAAAATCTATATTGAAGCAGCCAAAAAAAGAAAAGAGCCATTAGATCATGTTCTATTATATGGACCTCCAGGATTGGGAAAAACTACTTTAGCCAATATCATTTCAAATGAAATGAACTCTAACATAAAAGTTACATCAGGACCAGCAATTGAGAAGGCAGGGGATTTAGCAGCCTTATTAACAAACTTGCAAGAATTTGACGTATTATTTATAGATGAAATTCACCGTTTAAATAAAAATGTAGAAGAAATTCTATATCCAGCTTTAGAAGATTTTACATTAGATATTGTAATAGGAAAAGGCCCAACAGCTAAATCAATTAGAATAGACTTACCAAAATTTACATTAATTGGAGCAACAACAAAAGCGGGAACACTATCAACACCATTAAGAGATAGATTCGGAATTGTTGATAGATTAGAACTATATAATGTAGAGGATTTATCGTTTATAGTTAAACGTTCAGCTAGTATTTTAGGAATAGGAATTGATAAAGAATCAGCAATAGAGATAGCAAGACGTTCAAGAGGTACTCCTAGAATTGCAAATAGATTATTAAAACGTGTTCGTGATTATGCAGCAGTTTTAGGTGATGGGGATATTGATTTAAAAGTTACGAAGACAGCATTAAATCGTTTAGAAATAGATGAAATGGGGCTTGATGAGATAGATAGAAAATTACTAGATGTAATGATTTCGAAATATGCAGGAAGACCAGTTGGAATTGATACTTTAGCTACAACAATAGGAGAAGAAGTTGAAACATTGGAAGATGTATATGAGCCTTATTTGATTCAAATTGGATTTATATCTAGAACTATTAGAGGAAGGATTCCATTGCCAGCGGCATATGAACATTTGGGGTATCCAGTACAACAAAGTTTGTAATAAAAAAGAAAAGATTTAGCATAGAAGCTAAATCTTTTTTTAATAATAAATCTTAAAATCAATATCCTCAAAAATACAATCTTGTCTCTCAACATATTCCAAAAAATTCTCATCAATCGTACCATTCATAAGTTCATCATAAAATCTGTTAAACCTACCAACATGGTCTTTAATCCTCTTTTTAGCGTAATCAACCATAGTTCCATTCGTAATAATGAACAACCAATCACTACTTTGAGCAAGTAAAACCTCTCTAGCACATTGATTTAAAACACGAATTTTCAATTTATCGGTTTCATTGTAAAAAGTATGAGCCAATTCAACCATTTTATCTCCAATATGATGCAAATGCCTATGAGCATAATCATTAGATCCATTAAGCCACACTTCGCTATAACCATTCGCACCCCAGCTAGACCTACATGGTTGACATTCCTGCATTAAAGGGAACTTATCAATATACTCACCGGGAGTAATTAATTCAAAATTAGATTTATTATAATAAATTTTCTTGAACAATATATATAACCAATAAGGACCTTCATACCACCAATGACCATATAACTCGGCATCATAAGGACACAAAATAATAGGAGGATTTTGTGTATATTTACTAGCATAGTTAATTTGAGCTGTTCTGCTATCAAAAAAGTGTCCAGCCTGTTTTTCAGCAGAATCTTTAGCCCACTGAACATTATAATAATCTTTTTCTTCAGTTTTTCCAGTAATACGATAATATTTAATACCAGTGTGAACCCTAACACCATTATGAGCAATATAAGGTTTTATATAATCATAATCAGCTTCATAACCAATATCTCTATAAAATTCACGATAATTAAAATCTCCTGGATATCCAATTTCAGAACTCCACACTTGTCTAGAAGACTCAATGTCTCTACCAAAAGCAACTACACCATTAGGAGAAACAATTGGAGCAAAAGTTCCAAATAGGGGAGCAGGATTGGCATATAAAATTCCATGTGATTCAGTAATTATATATTGAATTCCAAACTCTTTTAGATATTTATCAGCTTCAGGAACATAGCCACATTCAGGAAGCCAAATTCCTCTAGGTTTTTTACCTAGATATTTTTCATAAGTTTGAACTCCAACAGCAATTTGAGCTCTAACAGTTTGTTCGGTGGTATATAAAATAGGAAAATAACCATGCGTAGCTCCACAAGTAATTATTTCCAAAACACCAATATCTTGAAAATGTTTAAAACCATTTATTAAATTACAATTATATTTATCTCTAAAAATCCTTAAATCATTGGAATATCTATTAAAATAATATCTAGCAAGATTATTTACGCGCTCATCATATTTAGTTCTTTCAATTTCTTTTTCAGCTAATTCAATGTGTTGATTTAAATATTTTATATACCTTTGTTGCAATAATTCATTTGCTAGCATGCACAAAAGAGGGGGAGTAAGTGACATTGTAATTCTGAAATCAACGCCCTCATTAACAAGCAATTCGAAATTTGTTAACAACGGAATATATGTTTCTGAAATAGCTTCGAATAGCCATTGCTCTTCTAAATAATCTTCACTTTCTGGATGGTGTATAAAAGGTAAATGTGCATGTAAAACAAAGCTTACATATCCTTTTGTATCGCTCATAGAATTTCTTCCTTTCTGTTTGAGACAATTGGGGACGGTCTTTTTTTGTCTCATTATTGAGAATGTTAAGGGATTGCCTTTTCAATAAAAAAAGGAAATTAGGTACGCTTACCAAATTTCCTAAAATGTATTTCGTCCTATTTAAAATTTAAATTGAGAAGAAGGATTGTTTAAAACTTCCTCATCATACATATCTTTATAAAATTTATAAATGTCTTTTAAAAATTTAAAAGATTTAATATTCTTCTTAACAACATTATCATTATTTACATTTCTAAAAACAACAAATTCTTGTATTTTTTCAAATAAAATATGATTATTAGGAGATTGTAAATCATTTGATTGTGCAAGATATAAATAATCAGACGCTTCTACATCTGTATTTGAAACTGGTTCAATGAATTTTCTAGCAAGTTCAATATCAAATTTACAATCAGTGTCATCAGTGTTTAAGTACCAACAATTAGCAAAATCATTAATTTCAATTTCAGTTGTTTTGTTTAATGTTAAATTATGAACAATTAGAATTGGTTTGGTTTTATTAAAGAAATCATCGCCATATGTTTTTTTGAAGTTCTCTATGTCTGAATCAGAAACTTCCCAGTATACAAAAAGTGTTTTTGGAGTCTGAGCCAACAATCTTACAACTGTATTGCCGTATTTATAAGGTAGGTCATAATACTCTAAAATTTGAACAGGCTGTTTATTGCTTTTTTTAGTAGTCCTTTTCACAGTTTGTTTTTTAGGAGATTTTTTAGTTGCTTCCTTAACAGATTCAGTTTTATTATCTTTTTTTATCTGCGATACTGACTTCTTATCAGTCTTTTCCTTAGAACCTTCTTTTTTTGTTGAACTCTTCTTTACAGCTTTTTTTTCAACTTCAACAGCTTCATTATCAATGTTTTCAATGATCCTTGCTAAAACAGATTTTCTTGAAGAAGTCTTTTTAACAGGAGCTTCTTTTTTTGATGACTTTGTGGTGGTGGATGTCTTTTTTGTTACTGAAGGTTTCTTGGTGGAAGTTGCTTTTTTAGCAACACTTTTTTTCTCATTTTTTATTTCAATTTCATCGACTTTTTCTTTTGCTTTTCTTGGCATAATTTCCTCCTTAGTATAAACTATAAATTTACTGATTATATACTATACCATAAAGCAAAAAAAAACAATAGAAAAAATGAAAAATTATGTTAAAAATTGTAGAAAAAATATATTGACTTTTAAAATAAACTTATATAGAATAATTGTAATAAAACTAAGGAAATTTAAGAAATTTGAACATAAAAATATTGACTGATTGTAGTACATAATAAATGAAAAACTGAAGAGAAACGGAATTTGAAAGGAGCATGGGGATAAAATGAAAATTTTAATGTTAACTTGGGAATATCCACCAAGAATTGTAGGAGGAATAGCAAGAGTTGTTCATGATCTATCACACAAACTTGTGAAAGATGGAAATGAAGTTACTGTAGTTACCTACAAAGAAGGAGATTGCCCAGAGTTTGAAAATGATAAAGGAGTAAAAGTTTATAGAGTAGAAAATTATATGATTCATCCAAACAACTTTACAGATTGGATAATGCAAATGAACTTTACTTTAACAGCAAAGGCTACTCAGTTAATAAATGAACAAGGTCCATTTGATTGCATACATGCACATGATTGGCTTGTAACATACTCAGCAAAAACATTAAAAGATGCTTTTCAAATCCCAATTGTTTCAACAATACATGCTACAGAATCAGGAAGAAATAGTGGAATACACGACGATGTTCAAAGATATATAAATGATACAGAATGGCTATTAACATATGAATCTAGTGAGGTAATAGTTAATAGTAATTATATGAAATGTGAGTTACAAAGATTATTTGGACTTCCATTTGAGAAAATAAATGTCATACCAAATGGGGTAAATTTAAATAATTTTAGTGGAATTGATAGAGATTATGACTTTAGAAGAAAATATGCAATGGATAACGAAAAAATTATTCTTTATATTGGTAGACTAGTCCATGAAAAAGGAGTTCAACATTTAATATCAGCAATGCCAAAAATCATTAATGGATACAATGATACAAAATTAATAATTGGTGGAAGAGGCGGAATGTATGATGAATTAAGAGAACAAGCAAGAAATCTTGGAATAGAAAATAAAGTATATTTTACAGGATATCTATCATCAAAGGAAGTGCAAAAAATGTATAAGTGTGCCGACATAGCAGTATTCCCAAGTACATATGAACCTTTTGGAATAGTAGCCTTAGAATCAATGCTTGCAGGAGTTCCGACTGTTGTTTCTGACATTGGAGGACTAAATGAAATTGTTGACCACGGTGTAGATGGAATGAAGAGCTATGCAGGAAACTCAAATTCAATTGCAGATTCAGTTTTAGCATTATTATATAATCATCAATTATGTGATAATATAACAAAAAATGCAAAAGCTAAGGTTAAGAAAGAATTTAATTGGAACAAAATAGCAAAAGATACATTCTTTACATATGAAAAAGCAATTTGTCAAACAATGGCTGAAAAACAAGCAAGAGAAATTGCACAAGAAAATGCACAGAAGACGGAAAAAGCAAAGAATTCAGAAAAAGAAATTACGCGTTTGTTAGACTTTAAGAAAAAACATGCATATGCGTGAGACATTTGTGGACGGTCTTGATTTGTCTCACAAGTCCGTCCACAAACGTTTCATCAAAAAAGGAGGATAAAAAATGAATGTATATGATACAGCTAATAAATTAGCATACGAAATGAAAAACTCAAATGAATATAAGGAATACAAAGAAGCAAAAGATAAAATTATGCAAAATCCAGAAATGAAAGCAAAAATAGAAGAATTTGAAAAAATTAGATATGAATCACAAGTATTGGCAATTCAAAAAGGTGAAGGTGATTCAGAAAAAATGCAAAAATTACAACAATTATATACAATATTAGTTGAAAACAAGGACATTAAGGAATACTTTGATTTAGAAGTGAAATTCAATGTTATGGTAGCTGATGTTAATAAAATTATTGCTGAAGCTATTAAAGATGTTTTATAGGAAGATAAAAAAGTAATAAACACTAATTGAATCCAATAATAAAAGCAAAATCATTTGCTTTCTATTTTGGATTCATTTTTATTTATATAATTTTTTTACAAGTTAGTGAACCAAAATAAAAAATTGATTGTCTAATGTGTATAAAGGAGAGATGATTATGGAGAAAAACAATAATAGTAAAAAAGTATTGATAGCCAGTTTAATTACAGTAGCATTTATACTATCATTAGTTGTGGGAATAGTAGTTGGATTAAATCAAAAAGCAAATTCTACTGCAGGTAATGAACAAATTGCTTCAGAAGAAAAAAATAAAAAAACGGCCAAAAAAGAAGAATATATAAAAGAGAAAAAAGAAGAACTTAATATTAACACAAAAGAGGATATAAAGCAAAAAGAAACAGAAGAAGATTCTAAAATTGAAAAAGAAAATTATTCAGAGGATTATAAAAAATATTTAGAAAAAACAGAAGAAGAAAAAAAGGAAATAGATGTAATTCCTAGAAAAAGAGAAGTAAAAGAAGAAGAACTTGAAAAGATAATTGAAAAAGAGCAGGAAATAATTGAAGAAAATAAGGAACAAGAAGAGAAAAAAATTGATGAACAAAATCAAGAGCCAGAGAATAAAGATATCAATCCAAAAACTGGTTTACCATATAAGTTTAATTTAAAAGATGTAATTCCAATTAAAGTGGAACATCAAGGTAGTTTTGGATTATGTTGGGATTTTGCCTCTATGAATTGTGTTGAAACAAACTTGGCATTAACTCAAGAAAAATATTATGATTTTTCGGAAATACATGTAGATTATTTAGCATCAAAACAATTAACTGGTGGTTACAGAGATATTCATGATGGTGGAAGTTTTGATGTGTTTATGGAATATGTTAAAAATTTCAATGGATTCATTGGTGAGGAAGAATTAGAATATAGAGATTATTCTAAGGATGAGTATTTGTCTTTCCTAAATATGGACAAAATAGATGAGTCCGTATATGAGTGCGTGGATTTTCCAAATTATAATAAAGAATACTCTGATTGGACTGAGGAGCAATTTATTGAATATCAAAACGCAATAAAAAATCATATAATGAATTTTGGATCATTATATTTCGCAACTGAAGCACCTCCAGGTAATACATATGAAATATATAGTGCTGATCAAAAGGATGTATCAGATAATCCAATAAAAGAAGGACATGCAATGTCAATAGTTGGTTGGGATGATAATTATCCGAAAGAAAAATTTACTTCAAGATCTGGAAAACATCCTGAAAAAGATGGTGCGTATATTATCCTAAATTCATGGGGAGAAGGCTATGGAGAAGGTGGATATTGCTATATTTCTTATGAAGATTATTCTGTACATAAAGATATAAGTGGTGTTATTTCAACTAATAAAAAGGATTTAATAAATTTAAGTGAGATAAAGAATACTGCATTGTCAAATTATTTAGAAAAGGAATTCAAAGATAGAATAATAGTTTATGGAAATAATAAATACTTAAGTAGGATGAATTTAGACAGCTATGAATATGATTTATCTAATATTGGTTTATCAAGTTTAGATGGTATTGAGATATTTGAAAATGCATATTCATTAAATCTATCAAATAACAGATTAACAGATGTTAGCGATTTAAATAATTCTAAATTTAAAAATTTAGGTACGGTGGATTTATCCAATAATCCAAATGTAACAGGTTGGGAAAATTTAACTAATGTAAGTAGTTTAAACCTTAGAAATTGTAATATTACTGATATTTCAGGATTGAATAGTTGGATAGATAAAGGATATATTTATTTAGATTTATCAGACAATCCTAATATAACAGGATTAGAAGTACTTAAAAATTTAAAAATTTCAACTTTGAAATTAGCTAATTGTAATATAAAAGATTTAAGCGAATTTGAAAATGATAATATTTGGGAGTTAGATTTATCAGGTAATAAAGAAATAATGGATATAGAGAAACTAAATGAATTTGCAGAATTATCTTATTTAGTGTTAAAAGATTCTGATATAAAAGATGCAAGTCTTTTTGAAAATTGTAAATACTTTGATATTGTAGATTTATCTGAAAATAAGGGAATAACAAATGTAAATAAGATAAAAACTGAATATTTAGTTTTAGAAAATTGTGATATAGAAACTGTTGAAGAGTTTACCGATTCGAATATGTATTATAGTTTGAATTTAAAAAATAATAAGATAAAAGATGTAACTCCGCTAAACGATGTAATGATACAGGAATTATTATTGTCTGGAAATAAAAATATTACAGGTGATTTGAGTAACAGTAGAGTAAGTCTGCTTGAGTTAAAAAATTGTAATTTGGATGATGATTTCAATTTCTTTAATCTTAAATCAATTGAAGGATTATATTTAGAGGGCAATAGTATTACTTTGCAAAATGTTTTAAGTAAGATTGATTTTTACTGGTTAGGAATTGACGACATTATAAATGAAAAAGATTTAAGTAATTTAAACATAAAAGAGGAGAGTACAATAAATAAGTTAATCATCGAGAAAACAGTTAAGGTTCCAAATGGTAATTTAAGGATATTTCTATCAGATATAGTTGAAGGAAACGTTACAAATAGAGTAACAGTTGAAGATGGAATTTATAACAGTGCATATAGATATGTAGAATTCAATTCGAAAAATACTAATAAAGTAACTATTGAAGGCTATAATGATTGGGATAATAGCCATGTTTGTGAAGCTACATATATAATTAATTTTATTGCAGATGATACAATGAAACCAACAAGACTTATTGCAACAAAACCCTTAAATAAAACAGTATATAATACAGGAGAAGATTTCTCTGCAAAAGGACTAGAAGTATCAGAAGTATACGGTGATGGAATTTACAAAAAAATTAATGATTATGAATTAATAGTTCCAGAACAATTCAGTTTTGGCACAAATGAAATAAAAATTGTAAAAGGAGACACGGAAGGAGTACTAAAAATAGATTATTTAGGTACTGAAAATGAGGTAGATACTATTACAATAACATTCAAAACTAAAGAAATGTTTGAACGTGCAACATCGTTGTTTGACATGGAAATATTGCAAGCTGATATAAATAATAAAACAATGATACTATCAGGAAAGGCAAAAACAAAACTATCTAATGCGGCAGTATATATTAATGACAGTTTATTAGATGATATTGATAGCTTGAGAAATCTCGAAATTAAAGAGTTCGCAATTCAATATTATGGAAATAAGATAACAATAGAAGATCTACAAAGAATAAAGAACGCATTTCCAAATATGACCAAACTATGGATAGACAATTATACAGATGAACCAAATGAGAACGTCGTTCCAGAACAAGATTTGTTTGAAATTACAGTATTTAAAGATGATAGCGTAGGATAAGAATAAAAAGTCACAGATTAATGTAATCTGTGCTTTTTTATTATGTATGACTTTTGGTCTTGAAAAGAAATATAAAGAATGATAACCTAATTGTAATAATTGTTAAAGACCGGTTAATACAATTAAACTTAAAATGAATGGAGGAGTAGAAGTGGAAATAATAATTTTACTAATAACGGCTATTACTGTATTAGTGATACTAGCTATTGTTCTAAAATTCAATTTTGGTAGTATTAAACTAATTAAGAGCATTGGAGAAGACAAAAAACTAAATGAAATTACCAATGCATTGCCAGAAAATGAGCAAATATGCAAAGATATATTGAAAATGCTACATAACGAAGAAGTGAATGTTAAAGTAGGAAATGAAAACTCGCAAGCAAGTTTATACATTGTAGCAACAAACAGTATACTGATTGCTAATATCAAAAATACATTTACAAGAGTTCAAACAATAGCTCATGAATGTATTCATTCGGTACAAGATAAAAGAGTGTTATGGTTTAATTTTGTGTTCTCTAATATTTATTTGATATATTTTGCGTGTATTACTGTTTTAGCATTATTTAATAAGCTACCAGCAGTAAATGTTTTTTCAATAATACTTGTTATGATGTCTATGTTATTATATTTCATTCGTTCATATTTAGAAACTGATGCGATGATAAAGGCTAGGTATTTAGCAAAGGAATATATGGATATGAATAAGGATTTGGTTGGTGAAGACAATATTAGAATTGTTGTTGAGAATTATGATAAGTTGAATAATATAGGAGTTAAGTTTTATAATCTCAAATTAATATTTGATTATATGGTTAAAGCAATTGTGTTTTGCTTAGTTGCTATTTTTTAGAGATATAAAAACGGACGTAGATAAGTGCTATTAAAAAGTCAATTATCTACGCCCGTATATGTTTTAGCTAATTAATCAGTTTCTCCAAAATTTGTACAGCGTTACTAGCAGCACCTTTTCGAATGTTGTCGGCAACAACCCACATATTTAATCCATTTTTCACACTAAAATCACGTCTGATTCTGCTGACAAAAACTTCATCATGCCCAGAAACATTTGTTGGAATAGCGTATAAATCAGAAGCGGGATTATCTTGAACAATTATACCAGGAGCTTTAGATAAAACATCAAATACTTTCTCTAAATCAAACTCAGCTTCAAACTCAACATTAATACTCTCACAATGAGAATTAAAAACAGGAACTCTAACGGTAGTTGCAGTTATAGCTAAATCGGACTTTCCTAAAATCTTCCTTGTCTCATTAATCATTTTTTCTTCTTCCTTTGTATATCCATTCTCTAAAAATCTATCTATGTGTGGTAAGCAATTATTGAAAATAGGATATGGAAATTTTTCTAATGCATAGGTATTTGGCTTATGTGTGTAATCAGAATTAGTATCATCAGTATTACAATAATTCTTAATTCCATTTTCCAAATCATGAATTCCTTTCGAACCAGCACCAGAAACAGCCTGGTAGGTTGAATATACAATCCTCTTAATTCTAAAAGCATCATCTAATGGTTTCAGTGCACAAACAGCTTGAATAGTGGAACAATTTGGATTGGCAATAATACCATTATGCCATTTTAAATCTTCTGGATTAACTTCTGGAACTACCAAAGGAACATTACTATTCATTCTAAAAGCACTACTATTATCAATAACAATGCAGCCATTTTCCGAAGCAGCAGGTGCATATTTTAGAGATGTTTCTCCACCGGCAGAAAACAAAGCAAAATCAAAGTTCCCAATTAAAGAATCTTCAACTAATTCTTTAACAACATAAATATCATTGCCAAATCTTATACTTTTGCCAGCGGACCTCTTTGAGGCAAAAAATACATATTCCTTAATAGGCAAATTCTTTTCTTGTAATACCTCAATCATTTTCTGGCCAACAACTCCTGTGGCACCAACTACAGCTAATTTTTTACAATTCATATAATATCAATCCTTCCTGAGACATTTGGGGACGGTCTTAATTTGTCTCATTTTTGAGACATTCCGGGACGGTCTTTATTTGTCTCATAAAACCTAATAATAATAAAATATTAATATTTTTAATAAATATGACTTGAAAAATAAAAAAGACATTATATAATTAAAACATTCTATGATATAAAGGAGGTGAAAGGATGCCAAGACAGTCTAGAAAGGAACTGGTTTCGAATTTTGTTCATATAATGGTTCAAGGGATAAATAAAGAATATATATTTGAAGAAGATTATTACAAAAAGAAATATTTGAAGATTATACAAAATAAGATACGCGATTATAAAAACCAATTAATATCTTATTGTGTGATGGATAATCATGTACATTTGGTTGTTCATTATGAAAGTATAGATGAGTTATCTGTATTTATGAAAAGAATAAATACTGCATATGCTAAGTGGTATAATGAGCATAAAGGTCGAGTTGGATATGTTTTTAGAGACAGATATAAAACAGAACAAATATTAGATTTTCATCATTTATATGCATGTATTAATTATGTTCATAACAATCCGGTTAAAGCTAACATTGTTGCTAAGCCAGAGCAATATATTTTTTCCAGTTATAAAGATTATTTATCAGAAGATTTTATTATAAATTCAAAATTATTTCAAATATTAAATTTATCTGTTAACGATTTTAAAGAGATTTTTATTAATTCAAAAGATTTATATATCTATAAACATCAAGAAATATCCCCCAAAAAAATAATTGATAATTATTTAAGAAGTAAAGATGCTGAAAGTTTAAATGAGTTATCTAGTACAAAACAGAAAAAAGAACTCATTGAAGAGGTAAAGGAAAAGACAAGATTAAATTACCTTGAAATAGCGAGATTGCTAAATATGAGCAGAGCAACATTGTACCGTATAAAAAAACAGTGATTTTTTACGAAAAATATGAGATAAAAAAAGACCGTCCCGGAATGTCTCAAAAATGAGACAAATTAAGACCGTCCCCAAAAGTCTCAAATTTTCCTTGATTTTTATGCAGTTAAAGTGATATAATAACCTTGTTAAATTATGCCAATAGAAAGGAAAAGTTTTATATGGATTTTAGCAATATTAGAGTATGTGCTTTTGTAGGACCATCAGGAACAGGGAAAAGCTACAGAGCACAGATGGTTGCAGGAGAAAATGATATAGAATTTATAATAGATGATGGACTTTTAGTAAAAGGTAATGCAGTTGTTGCTGGAACATCAGCAAAAAAAGCACCAACAAAAGTCGAAACAGTTAAACATGCATTATTCTATGAAGAAAATGAAAAAAGGGAAATGCAAGAAGCTTTTGTAAAATATAACCCAAAAGCAATTTTAATTCTAGGAACTTCTGATGGAATGGTGGCTAAAATAGCTGCGAATCTTGGACTTCCACCAATTAGCAAGACTGTTTATATAAATGAAGTAGCAACAGAGGAAGAAATGGAGAATGCAAGAAGAATTCGTGTTACAGAAGGAAAACATGTAATTCCAGTTCCAACTTTTGAAATAAAAAAAGAATTTTCAGGATATTTATTAGATCCGTTACAAATTTTTAAATCAACTGGTAGAGGAAAAACCCCATATATAGCAGAAAAGTCTATTATTAGGCCAACATTTAGTTATATGGGAAATTTTACAATATCTGATAATGTCTTTAAGCAAATTATTGAACATTTGGCCAATAAAGAACCGTCAATTTATAAGGTTGTACGAACAAGGGTAAATAAAGGTGAATTAGGTACAGAGATTTATATGGAAGTTATTGTAAATTATGGCAAGAAAATTGTGGATATCTTACAAGATTTTCAAATTAGGTCTAAGAAGGAAATTGAAAGACTAACAGCTATGAATGTGGCCAAAATAGATGTTATGGCTAAAGGAATTAATATTCCTAAAGATATGAAGTTGTAAATAAGAAAGGAAGAATAAAAAATGGGTTTTGTTGTAGCAATTGATGGACCAGCAGGTAGTGGTAAGGGTACAATTACTTCTATTATTGCAAAGAAAATGAAATTAAATAGTATAGATACAGGAGCAATGTATAGATGTGTTACACTAGCATGTATAAGAAACAATGTTGATATTACTAATATCGATAAAGTTAAAGAAATACTTGATAGTATTAACATTGAACTAATTAAAGAAAAGGATACACTAATAGTAAAATTAAATGGAGAAGATGTATCAAAAGAAATTAGAGAAAATCCAGTAAATAAAATGGTTTCTCAAGTATCTGCAATAAAAGAAGTAAGAGATAAATTAGTCGAATTACAAAGAAAAATGGCTGAAAGTCAAGATGTTATAATGGAAGGAAGAGACATTACGACAGTAGTTTTTCCTAATGCTGATGTAAAAATATATTTAGATGCAGAATTAGAAGAAAGAGCAAGAAGAAGATATGCTCAAAACCAATCTAAAAATATTGAATGTACATTTGAAGAAGTTCTTGAAGATATGAGAAAAAGAGACGAGAACGATATGAACAAACCATATGGAGCTTTAAAAAAAGCTGATGACGCTATTGTTATTGATTCAACAAATTTAAGTCAAAATCAAGTGGTAAAGAAAATTGAAAAAATAATAAAAACAAAGAAAAAAGTCAATAAATTAGAGCCAAAAATCTATTGGGAAAGACCAGAAACTAAATGGAAAATTTTTGTAAGAAAAATTACTAAAGGTTTTCTAAGAACACTATATAGAATAGCATTTAGAATGGAAATTACGGGTGAAGAAAATAAAACTAAAGCAGGTCAAAATGGTGGATTTATAATCTGTGCAAACCATGTAAACTTTTTGGATGCAGTTGCAGTAGTAGTTTTTAGCAAAGAAAAAATAAGATTTATAGGAAAATATGACTTAGCAAGAGTTGGAATAATAAGATGGTTAGAGCATTTATTTGATGTAATACCAATTAAGAGAAATACTCAAGATTTGGAAGCAATGAAACGTTCTTTAAAAGCATTGAAAAACGGCGAAATATTAGGAATCTTTCCTGAAGGAACAAGAAGAGGAATGGCAAAAAATCAGAAAGTAAAAAATGGAGCAGCATTTATGGCAATCAGATCTGGAGTTCCTATAGTACCTGTTGGAATATCAGGAAGTTTTAAACCATTTGGTAAGGTAAAAATAACTTACGGTGAGCCTTTAGATATGTCAAAATACAAAATAAAAGGCAAAGAAAAAGAAGGACAAGAGCTAGCAACAAAAGAAATAATGGACAATATTGTTATGTTGACAAATGGAAAAAAATAATATATAATAATGAACTATAAGTTGTGCCATAAAACATGGCATATCGAAAGGAAAAAGATAGTATGGATAATATGAGTTTTGAAGAATTATTGAATCAAACTTTAAAAGAAATTAGAGTTGGACAAACAGTAACAGGAAATATAATAAATATAAATTCTCAAGGAGAAATTTTTGTTGATTTAGGATATAAAGCGGATGGAATTATTCCAAGAAATGAGTTTTCATTTAACGAAAACGATGATCCAAGAGATACATTTAAAGTTGGCGACAGAATTACAGCTGATGTAATTAAATTAAATGATGGATTAGGTAATGTTTTGTTATCATACAAAAAAGCAAATTCAAAGATTGTTAAACAAGAATTTGAAAGTAAAGTAAAAAATAATTGCACTTTTACAGAAAAAGTTACAGCAGTGAATGACAATGGTTTAATAGTTGATTACAAAGGAATTAGAATTTTTATTCCATTATCATTATCAGCAATTCCAAGGGATGCAAAAATAGAGGACTATAAAGGTAAAGAAATTACATTTAGAGTAATCGAATACAATGAACAAGCAAGAAAAGTTATAGGTTCAGTAAAAGTTTTATTAGATGAACAAAAACATGCAAAAGAAGCAGAATTTTGGAATAACATTGAAGTTGGAAAAATGTATAAAGGAACCGTAACAAGCTTAAGTTCATATGGAGCATTTGTTGATATTAATGGAGTAGTTCAAGGCTTATTACATATTTCTGGAATGACATGGGAAAGAGATAAAAAACCAGCAGACATTTTAAAAGTTGGTCAAGAAATAAAAGTTAAAGTTATTGAGTTTGACAAAGAAAATAAAAGACTAAAGCTTGAATATGACAAAAAAGGAGCAAATCCATGGGACAAATTTGCAGAAAAGTATAATGTAAATGATGTTGTTACAGTTAAAGTTGCAAATCTAATGCCTTTTGGAGCTTTTGTTATCATAGATAAAGGTATTGAAGGATTAGTTCATATTTCACAAATAAGTGAAAAAAGAATTACAAGACCAGAAGAAGTTTTAAAAGTTGGACAAAAAGTTAATGCAAAAATTATTAACATTGATTTGGAGAATAAGAAAATCGAGCTTTCAATCAGAGAGTTAGAGGGAACATCTAATGAAATGATTGAGGATGTAGAAGAAAAAACTGAAGAAAATAATAATCAAGAAAACGTTTCAAATGATACTGAACAAGATTAAAACAAGGTGCCAGGCATTTAGCAATTATGTTAGTGCTTGGCTAATGTAATGTTTAAGGAAATAAAAAGAGAGGGAGAGAATAAAAAAATGAAAAACGAAAAAATCAGAAACATAGCAATAATTGCACACGTTGACCACGGAAAAACAACATTAGTGGACGCTTTATTAAGACAAAGCCACATATTTAGAGAAAATGAACAAGTTGCTGAAAGAGTAATGGATTCAAATGATTTGGAAAAGGAAAGAGGAATTACAATTCTTTCTAAAAACACATCAGTTATGTATAATGGAATTAAAATCAACATTGTTGATACTCCAGGACATGCTGACTTCGGTGGAGAAGTTGAAAGGGTTTTAAGAACAGTTGATGGTGTTTTATTATTAGTTGATGCTTTTGAAGGACCAATGCCTCAAACAAGAGAAGTATTGAAAAAATCTTTAGCTGCTAATTTAAAACCAATAGTTGTAATTAACAAAATTGATAGACCAGGAGCAAATCCATTAAAAGTTGTTGACCAAGTTATCGAATTATTCATCGAATTAGATGCATCTGACGAACAATTAGATTTCCCAGTAATTTATGCATCAGCTAAAAATGGTATAGCTAAAATGAATTTGGAAGATGAAACAGATAATGTTCACTGCATTTTCGATACAATCATTAATACAATTGATGCACCAAAATGCGAAATGGAAGGACCTGCTCAATTATTAGTTTCTAACATTGATTATGATGATTATTTAGGAAGAATTGCTGTAGGAAGAATTGAAAGAGGAACAATTAAAAATGGTATGCCAATAGCAATTTGTAAACAAGATAAAAATCAACAAGGAAAAATTGCTAAATTATTCACTTATGTTGGATTAAAGAAAACAGAAGTTGAAGAGGCTCAAGCTGGTGATATTGTTGCATTATCAGGAATTGCTGATATCAACATAGGAGACACAATCTGTGATATAAATAATCCAGACAAAATTCCATTTGTTGATATTGATGAACCAACAGTATCTATGACATTCAGCGTAA
>ODAI012480511.1_pt1 | contig 41225 bp, 31 predicted proteins | sample 1539321 | NCBI WGS metagenome assembly ODAI01 (sample SAMN02144231, study PRJEB22623) | gut metagenome | biome: sheep rumen | host: Ovis aries | place: New Zealand
AAACATGGTAAAAACCAAATAAAATCAAAAAAAACATGTTTTTTCTTGTTTTTGTTCTGTTTCTTGACTGTTTTTTTAATATGCACCTTTGTGCAAAACTACAACCATACAGTTCGAAATTATTTTTATAATGATTGTACTGATTAATGATGTAGGTTCAGCGCCTAAAATAAATGAGTGTAGTGACTCCTACTCGATTGTTTTTAGGCGGTGAAGATGCGCAGTAGGCGGTGCTAGGATTGTAAAAATAATTATGCACACCTACTTATAAATATAAATGGGAATGTCATGTGGTTATCTGACAATCACCTTACGCACAGAGCCATCAGACATACGGATGATGTTGATGCCCTTGCGAGGAGATGACTGCACCTTACCATCAAGCGAATAGATGTAGATGTTTGTTGGTGCTGAAACATCATCAACATTTATAATGTCGGTTGTGTCATCGGCACGCATACGTACATTGGCAGTACTTGGATTATATAGTAATGACCAGTTGTCGAAGATAGTCCAGTCACCATTGATGGTTGATGTCTTTCTGATACCAATAGTTAGGACACCATCATTACCAACTGTTACATCAACATAGTTGTGGTACTTGCCTGCTGCAAAGTAAAGACTTGCAGCGTGCATATTATTAGGAATGTAACGATTACCCACCACTGATTCACTTCCTCCGAGCATGACGGATGATGCCTCGTTACTTGCACGAACAAGAGCCACGGCGTTTGTCACACCATTACCTGTTGCATAAAGTTGGGCACGGTTGTTGGATGTGTTACTGAGTGTAGAGTAGTCATTGTCTGCAAAGCCAGCACGATAGAATGCCTGCACACCCACACGATAGTCACCAGCAGGAAGACCAGTGATTGTCTGGTAATAGTCGAATGTCTTGTTGTATTGCTCAGCACAGTTGTAGCTTACGGCAGTCACACCTGTTCCGCTCCAACCACTATTGCTATCACCCATATAACTTGCATTTACAATATAGTCGGTCAAATCTACATCCTGCTCTACCTCACCTTCATAACGCTCAAGTGTCCAGTTGTCAAAGATAACCCAGTCACCGTTAATGGTTGATGTCTTGCGAAGACCGATGGTAAGACGTCCGTCATTGCCCACTGTAGCCTCAACATAATTGTGGTATTTGCCAGCAGCAAAATAGAGGCTTGCAGCGTGCATATTGTTAGGAATGTAACGATTGCCAACTACAGACTCATTGCCTCCGAGCATTACGGATGATGCCTCACTACTTGCACGTACAAGAGCCACGGTATTTGTCTCACCATTACCAGTAGCATAGAGCTGTGCACGATTATTGGATGTATTGCTGAGAGTAGAATAGTCGTTGTCTGCAAAGCCAGCACGATAGAATGCCTGTACGCCAATGCGGTAACGACCTGCAGGAAGACCCGTGATTGTCTGATAATAGTCGAATGTCTTGTTGTAATGCTCAGCACAGTTGTAGCTAACGGCAGTCACACCCGTTCCGCTCCAACCATTATTGTTATTGCTACTGTAACTTGGATTACTGATAGATGACGTACAGTCAACAATAGTCTCCTGACCTGAGCCGTTGTCCTTAGCAAGGCGTATATTGTCGAAGAAGAGGAAAGCATTATTTGTTGACGTAGTACCAAGAGCCACGAAACCGACACTAAGTGTAATGGTCTTAGACTCTGTGAGTGTAAACCATATCATCTCATTCTTCCACTGGCCTACAGCCACACGGTTGATAGAGCCATAGTGAGCCTGATTGTCAATGATGACACCTGTGTTGTTAGTGAAGTTCACATCGTTCTTGGCATTATACACGTCATAAGAAAGACGGTAATTACCTGCTGGGAGAGTCACGTTCTGGGTATAGACAGACTGAGTAGTCCATCCCTGTGACATACCGAGAGCACCACCAGAGGTATTGCCATCCTTATTGAGTGCAGGAACAGAAGTGCCATTGATGGTAAACGAAGAACCGTACTTAACGGCAGAACTGCAACCAAGAGTACTTGTATTGGATGTTGTCCATCCATTTACGGCACGGTGATTGGATGCACCTGTGGAGAGATTAACAGAAAGGAAATCAGACGAATTATCAAAGCCTGCGTTGACAATATATGATGATGTCACATCCTCGTATGTATCGCCATTAGGAGTGATAACCATCTCTGCCTTTGTACGTATCGGAGATGTACTGCCAATAGGATAGACTGCTATGCGGAACGAGTAGATGCCTTCACGTGGCAGAGCTGACGAGAACGTGTAATGAGCACCAGCCTTGGCACTCATGTCCTTAGGAGTAACCTTGGCAAAACGAGAGAAAGAGAGTTTGCCAGGCAACTTAGCCTCAACGACTACGGAGTCAACCATATCGCCATTAGGGTCATCCCACTCAAGCTCGCAAGCATTGGTTGATGTATTATACGAAGCAATAAGATTGGCAGGAGTAAGTGTAACGACACGTGGCACGAACTCATTGGCAGGATTGTAGCCAAGGTCATCATTCATGTTGGCATAGTAATTGCCAAGGATGGATAGTGTGCCGTCCTTATATATCTTTGAACAGTCTGCTTCACTGTTCCAGTAAGCATAACGCTCAATACGTGAATTGGAATTGAGAATATCGAGCAAAGGCTTTGTACCATTGTAACAAGCCTGCTGATTGGCTGTAGAGAATGAGCCACGACCGTCAGGACAAGCGGAGAAGATACCATTATTGTTCCAGCTTGCACCCCACACCCACTCGGATATCCATACTGGACGACCATTACCATAATTGTCGCTATACCATGTAAGGCTGTTGAACGTGCCTGATGCCCAGTAACAATGGAGGTCAAGAATGTCACAACGCCATCCACGTGCATCAATAGAATCGCAGAAAGCCTTGAGGTGTCCCATTGAACCATCATGAGAAGATTCTGAGCAAAGACGCATACCTGTACGCATAAGGTTCTGCCAGTTGTCGAGGACTGTAGCCACATCCTGTGGGTGGTCATCGGCAGAGTTACCCGGTTCGTTGTTAGTCTTCATGTGACATGAATAGCCGACAGAGCCACACTCCTCGGCTGAAGGCCAGTTCTCATATATATGGTTAGGCACGCACTCTGTGTCAGGATAGCGGTTCTCACCCACTCCCCAACTGTAGCACCATGATGAATTGAGGGCATCATTGGCAGCAAAACGTGTATCGCTTGCAAGTCCTGCCTTCTTGGCATTCTGCCACTTGAAGAGACGATAGGATGACACACGAGCATCCATATTAGCTGGCATGGAAGGAATCTCAAGGTCCTCCTTGTCGGCTATGAAGCAACGGCTGTAGCCCCATCCGCCAGTACCGAGGGCAAAAGTGACCATGTAGCCACGCTTGAGCTTGAACGAACGAATCTGATTGTTGAGGGTACTCGTGCTGAGAGTCTTCATGAATCCACCATCATGTCCCTCCGAATAGTTGTTGCACGACGTACCGCCATAGTTTGGCTGCGTGTAGCAAGTGAGCGGCTTGAAGTTGCTGCCATACGGAAAGACAATAGCACCATGCGAATACATCTTGACCTGACAGTTGACACCATCAACAGCAACAGAGCCATTGATACGGATGTGTGACAACCAATTGCTGATGACAACACTCGGTTTGATGTTACGGATGATTACCACAGCATGCTCCGTGTTGGTAATGTTCACATAACCAGCGGAAGTGAAAGGTGTAGTACTCGTGATGACATAGTCAACACTCTGATTGACGGTAACAGCGCCTGTTACCTGTGTCACAGTTGTTGTGGTATTGCCAGCAAGAGAATTGGCAAAAGCACCAATAAAGAACAACAATGACACCAAGAAAGGTTTCTTTCTCATTGTAAAAAAGGTTAATTGATTAATAAAATGGTTAGTATATTTCTTGTTTCGATACAAAAATACGATTTTTTAAGTATTCCACGTCTGTTTTTCATGACAAAAATGCTTCAACATACCTCATTTCTTATTCTAAATCATTGAAATAGTAGGATAGTCCATCATCGTATGAGATAAAAAAGGAGACTGAACTACAATAAAAACTATAACAGTATGAAAGAAACAGATACATAGTACTGATAAAAAGATTAAAGCATGTTTCAGTATCGATATTTGCGTAATTGAAAATAAAATTCTATTTTTGCAACATAGTTTTAATAATAAACACTTTAAGACAAATGCGAGCGCTGATTCAGACACAAGAATTCGTTCGTTCATCAACGAACTTGTCTCACGCGAACTTAACACAGCATACTAAATAATAGACATAGTAAAACTCAAGTTTCATTATTGTGGAACCTGAGTTTTTATTTTTCTGAACAGACTTGCAACGATGCTACCAGAAAAATTATGCCATACGGAAAAGATGGCACCAGGAACAGTTGCCATTGGGAACATGGCAAAGTGAGTGGCAGCAAGGGATGTGGCAAGTCCTGAATTCTGCATACCTACCTCGATGCTTATGGCAGCACGCTTGTTGTGTGGCATACCGATAGCACGGGCGGCAAGGTAGCCGAAGGCAAAGCCAAGGACATTATGAAGAATGACAGCAACAGCCACAAGGAAACTGCAACTGATGATATTCTGCGAGTTGTGCGAAACGATGATGCCTATTATTATGGCTATAGCGAGAGTTGATACCATCGGGAGGAAAGGCACAACCTTGCGTGTAATATTCTCAAAATAATGACTCACGACAAATCCCAAGGCTATAGGAAGAATGACAACCTGCACAATACTCATGAACATACCCAAGACATCAACGGCAACCGACTGACCAGCAAGAAGAAGTACGAGGGCAGGAGTTACGAGAGGGGCAAGGAGTGTGGAGACACCCGTCATGGCTACGCTGAGTGCCACATCACCCTTGGCAAGATAACAGATGACATTGCTTGCCGTTCCACCCGGACAACATCCCACAAGAATGACGCCGAGTGCCAACTCAGTTGGCAGGTTGAGTACCTTGCACAACAGCCACGCTACGGATGGCATGACGAGGAACTGAGCAAGTTCGCCCACCACGATTTCCTTTGGGTGCATAATGACTGGTTTGAAGTCAGCTGGCTTAAGTGTCAATCCCATGCCGAACATAACGACTCCAAGCATAGGAGTAATGGCTGACGTGCCTATCCACATAAACGAGGATGGCAAGAACAGAGCCATGAGCGATACTGCCACAACCACAATCGTGATGTTTGCTGCCACAAGCGATGCTATCTTTACAAAACTACCCTTTTCCATAGTCCTTTACTGGTAAAAAGAAGACGTCGTCAACATAAAGATGCTGACGACGTTTCATTTATATACGATTTATCTTTTATCCTGATTTCAACACCGAGGTCACGAATGTCACAGAGTCTTAATGCTCTGTGCTCTCTGTATTCTCCGTGCTCTCTGTGTTTCAGAAAGATAATCTCTCCACTACTTAGCGAGTGCGAGAGTGTCGAGAGCAATCATAAGTTCCTCGTCAGTTGGGATACAGCATACTGTAACCTTTGAGTCGTCAGCAGAAAGGATTGCCTCTGTTGCACGACAAGCCTTGTTCTTCTCAGCATCCATCTTGACGCCCATGAACTCGAGTCCCTCTGTTGCACCTTCGCGTACCTCCCACTGGTTCTCACCTGCACCACCTGTGAAGAGGATGATATCTACACCACCCATGGCTGCTGCATACTGACCAATGTACTTCTTGATGCGGTATGTGTACATCTCCTTTGCAAGGCGTGCCTTGTCGTTACCGTCCTTGATACCTGCGAGGATATCGCGGAAGTCAGAAGAGAGTTCGCTAACACCAGCAAGTCCTGACTTCTTGTTGAGGAGGTTAGAGAGACCCTTAGTGTCGAGGTTAAGCTTATCCATGAGGAATGTAACAGCACCAGCGTCGATGTCACCAGAACGTGTACCCATGATGAGACCCTCAAGTGGAGTGAGACCCATAGATGTATCTACACACTTGCCATCCTTGACAGCTGCGATAGAAGCACCATTACCGATGTGGCAAGTGATAATCTTCTTGCCCTCTGGCTTAACTCCGAGGAACTCACATACGCGCTGTGAAACATAGCGGTGGCTTGTTCCGTGGAAGCCGTAACGACGAACGCCATACTTCTTGTAAAGCTCGTAAGGAAGAGCATACATGAATGCGTAGTCAGGCATTGTCTGGTGGAATGCTGTATCAAACACACCTACCTGTGGGATGTTTGGAAGGAGTGCGCTAACGGCATTAACACCCTTGATGTTTGCTGGGTTGTGGAGTGGAGCGAGGTCGTTGCAAGCAGCGAAGTCCTTCATTACCTCTGGAGTGAGGAGGACAGACTTGTTGAACTTCTCACCTCCGTGTACCATACGGTGACCTACGGCATCAAGCTCGTTGAGGTTCTTGAGAACAGCATACTCACCCTTAGTGAGAACGTCGAAGATGAGTTCAACGCCTGCTGTATGCTCAGCTATTGGCTTCTCAATCTTGTGCTTCTCACCATTGAGCTTCACGTTGATGAATGAATCAGGAAGACCGATTTTCTCGATACCACCTGAAGTGATGACGCTCTTGTCATCCATATTGTAAAGTGCGTACTTAATTGACGAACTTCCGCAGTTTAATACAAGAATCTTCATTTCTTAAAACGAAAATTTAGAAAATTAAAGAAAATTTTTATTCTTGTTCTTGTTTTTTATAAGACGAAAATCTTTTTGAGCACAAAGAATCAGAATGCCTTAAAGTTATTTGTTGATTCATCAAATATATACTTTTCGCATTTCAAACTGGAATCACCAAAGTTAATCAACAAGCCGACTGGTTTGTTTGACAATCTCAGATAATTTATCAATTGTGCTCTATGTTCAGGAATCAGACGTTCAACGGACTTCAGCTCCACAACAATCTTGTTAAAGCACAAGAAATCCGCCTTATAGAACTTTTTCAACTTCTGCCCCTTATAGAAAATTTCAATCAATTTTTCTCTCTCATAATTGAAGTCCTTTTCATCAAATTCAATCGCAAGGGCTTCCTGATAAACCTCCTCAAGAAGTCCACCATGAAGTTCCCTATGAACCGTCATCGCACAACCAATTATCTGATAGCACAACGAACCATAGAATTTAACGTCGTCCTCAGTCATGAGAAAGAAAAATTTTCTTTAATTTTCTAAATTTTCGTTCTTAAAAACAAGAACTCTTCACTTTTCACTTCAAAATAAAAACTCCGCTTTTATTTTGCGTCCATTGCCTGGCAAGCTGTGATGGCAACCATCTTGTAGATGTCGTCAACAGAGCAACCGCGAGAGAGGTCGTTTACAGGACGAGCGATACCCTGAAGGATAGGGCCGATGGCGTCTGCATTACCGAGACGCTGAACGAGCTTGTAAGCGATGTTACCTACCTCAAGACATGGAGCCACGAGTACGTTTGCATGACCTGCGATGTCTGAACCTGGAGCCTTCTTCTCGCCTACTGATGGTACGAGAGCAGCATCTGCCTGAAGCTCACCATCTACCTTGAGTGTTGGGTCAAGTTCCTTAGCAAGACGAGTAGCCTCAACAACCTTGTCAACTACCTCATGCTTAGCACTTCCCTTAGTTGAGAATGAGAGCATTGCAACACGTGGGTCAGCAAATCCTGCTACGCTCTTGGCTGTCTGAGCTGTACAAACAGCAATCTGAGCAAGCTGTGAAGCGTCTGGCATAGGAGTAACGGCTACGTCACCCATTACGAGAACACCCTCCTCACCATACTGAGGAGTCTTTGTGATGAGAAGCATAGCACCTGAAACGCAAGAAATGCCAGGAGCACACTTGATAATCTGGAGAGCTGGACGGAGAGTGTCGCCAGTTGTAGAGAGGGCACCGCTGATCTGACCGTCAGCATCGCCACTCTTGATGATGAGACATCCGAAGTAGAGAGGGTCGAGAACCTGCTCGCGAGCCTTCTCGATAGTCATACCCTTCTTCTGGCGAAGCTGGAAGAGAAGCTGTGCATACTCCTCAGTCTTCTCTGAAGTAGCTGGGTCGATGATTGTTGCCTTGCCAATATTCTTGAGACCGAGCTTGTCGGCAAGAGCAAATATTTCCTGTGGATTACCGATGAGAATGATGTCGGCAAGGTCGTCTGCGAGAGACTTGTCGGCTGCTGTGAGAGTACGCTCCTCGAGTGACTCTGGAAGCACGATACGCTGCTTGTTAGCCTTGGCACGTGCAATGATACTTTCAATTAAAGCCATTTGTAATATGTAAGTTTATTTATCCTATTATCCTTCCGTTTGCACCTAATATATATAGCAGTGCAAACACTCGGCAAAATTACATATTCATTTTGATATGGGGAAATAATATCATCAAAAAGTATTCGTTTTGCTCACTCGACTTTGCAAAACAATGCGATTTGACACAAAAACAGTAATTTCAATACAGATGTTCAACACATAATTTTATCGCACGAAAACTACTATACAACATTATGTTATTCCACCGGGATTCCATGCGTACTGCTCCCATAAACTCATCCATCAAGAGTTGCGAATGACGTTTCAGTCGCATATTACATATAACCATTATCCCCTGCCCCATTCGCCTGGAGTCAAGTACAGCCTTATAACCCTTTATGAAACCCTCACGTTCAAGTCGCTTTTGTCGCTCAAACGTAGGCGATGTAGAAAGTTATGCCTTCGGTTCATAACGGGACGCATAAATTTGGCATTTGAGACTTACGACATAATATAGTCGCCCGGACTAGCGCTAGTTTGTATCACAGACTAGCACTAGTCTGCGCGACCACACTCGACTGTCGCTCCGACTACTATCATCCACTCCCATTCTGCATACCGATAAAACAAAAAAAATCCACCTGACCGCATTTCAACGGACAGGTGGATTACCTTTTATTATATATATTGTAGGGGTTATGCGTTATAAAGAATCAAAATCTTAATTCTTAATTTTTAACTTTTAATTTTTAACTTTTAACTCCACGAAGTGGTTAGTGTCTCTGACGTCGTGCAGATATGCGTGGCCCTGACGAAGAAGACTTTGGTGCCTTTTCTTTCTTGGTAGAATTCTGCACCGTAGCATTACCTGTAGAAGTCTGTCCTCGACGAGTATTTGTCACAACAACTTTCTTTTTCATCTGTAGCTTGGCAATGCTGTCTCGACGTGCAAGCTCAGCAGAATCGACAGGCGTTGTCCAGATATGCTTCTCAAAGTCTGCCATCTCCTTTTCAATCTTATCCTGTGCCTTTGCAAGACCAGCTTGCTTGTTACCGGTACTATCAGCTACAACCATCTCTTGAAGCGACTTACCCTGCATATTGTTGGTAAGGTAAATCTTTCCCTTATAATGGTTTGTGGCAAAGAAATCAGCAGATGACATCTTAGCAGCATTGTTAACGTTGGAAGTCATGACCATGTGCCCACTCAGATATGTTGCTACGTCATCATACTTTACCCAGAACAAAGGATAAGGCGTAAGTTCATCACCAAAATCCGAACGCATGAGCACAGGACAAATGGCTGTCACGCGACTATGATATGTAGCGGTATTCTGGTCATAATAGCTGCTTTCCTTCACATAGTAGCGAAGAACCTCAGCAGAAGGAATGTCCGCATCATCAATCTTGTAGGTATTACCCTGCAACTCATAATATATGCTGTATTTTTCAAGGAAGTCCTTGAAGTGCATTCTCTTTTCTGGAGAGAAATCCTCAAAGCCATCAAGATTATACTCATATACAGGAAGCTTACCCGTACTGAAAAGACGGAACAAAAGTGTGAACAGATTAACCTGCTTACCCTGTGGCTGCACTGGATAGTAGAGAGCCGCATTTGCATCCTCTTTCAAGTCGAGAGAACGGTAAAGGTCACGTCTCCACACAACCTCCTCAGGCATAGCTACCGCTGTTGGGAACATAAGGTCGGCACGACTTATAGCCGGAGTAACATTCTGTGCCCTGCCAGTTGTATTGTTACGTCTTGTCGTGTTACGGTTGTTCTGCACCCTACTCCTCTGTGGCTGAGCCATGACAGTAAGGACGGAGCAATGGAAAAACATTACCGCAAGTAAAAACAATATCTTCTTCATATCTTAGAGTTACATTTTCAAAGTAGAAAAGAAAAGATTTTAATATATCTCCACTTAACTACGAGGAAGAAAACTTAAATATCTTAGTTTATAATTACTTCAACAGGTGAAGTAAGCGTTCTCTCAATACCATCAGGACCTATACACTTGATTCGTGATATATTAAAGAGCTTACCTCTACTAAGCTGACGGATTCGTGCAATCTGGTTGGATGTAAAGTTGGCAGAATTGCTGACTTCTGGAACTGCATTACCCATATTGTCAACAAAGACTGTTTCAAAACCGACTACACGGAATGGTATATCCAACAAACCATCATCAATAGCTGCGCTTACAGAACCAGCGGCAAGAAGCATCTGCTTAGAGATACGACCGCCCTTGAAACGTGTATCACCACACTGGAGGTAACCTGTTGGGTCTGGCAACTTACGCACCTTGAAAGTGAACTTACCCATCTCCTGAGAACGTCCTTCGTTCATGGCTGTCACAGTAAAAACGACATCTGTTCCCACCTTTGAAGGTACCGCAACATACTTACCGTCACCTTTCTTGGTAAGTGAGCCGTTGGTCATTGACACATTTATCTTATTAGCAGGAACACCAGGTACACTGACGCTGATAGGGTTAGTGTAACCTGCATAAAGCATATTCATCATTGTGGCAGACACCGTAGCAGATGGTTCAACAACCGTATATGGCTGACTGAACTCACGCTTGATAATCTCGCCATTACCATTTCTCATCACTATGTAGCCGTTCAGATTGAAATCACCAATAGAACTGCACACTGTTTCATAATGTCCGTTTGAAGCCTTGAGAAGGGTGTTACCTACATAGATATCTGGTCGCTGCGTAGTATCAACAGCCGCCATTACAATCTCTGCCGTAAACTTGCCACCGCGTACCACCGTCTTTGACTCGGGGATTACGAATGCGCTAATCTGGTTAACACGCACATCCTTGACGTCAATATTAGATACAAGCTGATGGAGCACCTGACTCTCTGCATGCTTTACATCCGTCTGCAGTTTGGTAAGAAGAGTTACCGCCGCAACGACAGGTGTGTTCTCAAACATATACTCCTGCCAGTTCTTGCCAAGATTCATGGCTGAAGATGGAACTTCCGTAGTAAGATTATCGCTTATGATGCGATGCTGTACGGAGTCATTTATCATCTTAAGTATGCTCTCGCGGAAAGTGTCGATAGATGCCTTGAGCTTACCACCCTGACCGCTTCCCGGAGCAAGCATGACGTGAGTAGCAGCCTCAAGGTTGTCACGGCTACTGATATTATGAATGTCGCCATCATCACCGTCAGCCTCCTTCACAATTTGTATCTTGAGGCGTTCAGAGAGATTATAGAGTGAGTCAGAGAGAGCACGAACCTTTTGTGCCTTATTATACCACTCACGAGTCTTCTCTGGATTCTGCTTCATGGCAGCATCCAGCGCCTTATAGATTGCCTCATTCTGAAGGTTTGAGTTATCCTTCGAGCGATTGAGACTCTCATCCACAAGCGTGAAGCCCTTGAGCACATCTGAACTGACGTTCATGGCAAGCATAGCCATAAGAACGACATACATCAGATTGATCATCTTCTGACGCGGTGTTATCTTCTTCTTTGCCATCCGACTTAACTTATTTTCATTTTCAAAGCCTCAACCATCTTGGCATATACCTCATTCAACTCCTGGAGCTGAGAAGCAAGACGCTTGGTCTGTTCGTTAACATCATCAATAGTAGCAGACTGTGAGCCTACGCTCTTAAGCTGAAGCTCGTAGAAGCGATTGATACCTGTAAGTGTACGGTTCATATTCTCCATCTCCTCTGAGTCGCGTGTGAGACGGGCACTCTGCTCTGCCACCTTCTTGAGTGTTTCAGTGAGGTCTGTGAGTTGCTGAACGTATGCTGTTGTAGCCTTCTGCATATCAGGAGTCATGCCCTGGAACTGAGCAGCCTGAATAACTGGGGCAGAAGCAGTAGATATATTCTCTGCAAGCTCTGCAGCATTGACAATAGTCACAGGTGTTGGAGAAACAGAAGCATTGCTTGGAGCAGAAGAACCTGCAGCACCAGCATTACTGAGATTTGCAGCCGCATTGGCAAGAGCAGCCGCTGTTTCCTCAGAGATACCTGCACCACCGCCACCTATGACAACCGTACCACCAGCAGCAGGAGCACCCTCGCCTGAGTAAGGAACACCACCACCTACATAGACAGTTCCGCCAGCAGGAGCATTACCCATGTTGGCAGCAGCCTTTGCAAGTGCCTCTGCCGTATCATCTGTAAATATAGCGTTACGTGCATCTTCAGCGGCATTATCCACATCTTCACCAATAGCCGTCTGATGTTCAAAACCTGCAAGGAAGAACACGATAACCTCAGTACCCATTCCGAGGAACAGCATGATATCTGCACCACTGATATGGGTAAGCTTGAATAATGCACCGAGGATTACGACGGATGCACCCCAACTATATGCGAAGTTCAGGAATGTCTGACCCTTCTGACTATCCATCCATTTCTGGATACCTGATAACTTATATTTCTTTGCCATCGCTTTATTAAATGAAGAATGAAGAATGAGGAATGAAGAATCTAAAAAAATATCGTCATGCCATTCACAATTCATTCATGGTTTACTATGTTTAGAAGAATTTCGACTAAAGACTGAATATTTGCAAATGCCATTCCCTATTCTTCATTCTTTATTCTTAATTCTTCATTCTTTATTATCTTCTCGCTCTTGTTGCTGTTCCCACCTGACTTCTCACACAACGGAAACCAATAAAAGAACGTCCTACGTTCTGGTATTCGCTTGTACGCCAAGCAGACTTGATGAAACTCTCTGGGTCTTTCCATGAACCACCACGAACGCTCTTCTTCTTCAATGCATAAGGGTCTTCCTTTGCAGCATTGTAATTAAGCGTTGGGTTCATATCACTCATTGAGAGTATTCCTGCTTCTGTATAGACATTACTCGTCCACTCTGCCACATTACCAGCCATATCGTAGAGACCATTGCTATTAGCACTATAGATTCCCACCTTTGACGTGATAAGGTTACCATCCTTTGTATAGTTACCTCTGTCTGGTTTGAAGTTTGCATAGAAGCATCCCTTGTCACTTGCCACGCCATCCTGCTCCCAAGGTAGCTCATTGCCACTCTTACCACGGGCAGCGTATTCCCATTCTGCCTCAGTAGGGAGACGGTAACGCTGGATGAACTTAGCAGAAGGACCAAGACCTTTGATAAGGAAGTCTGTTCGCCAATTGCAGAAAGCGTTTGCCTGTTCCCAGTTTACACCAACCACAGGATAATCATTGAAGTTGGCATGAGTAAAATAGAGACGCATGTATATCTCGTTCTCTGCATTCTGGAAGTCGTTAATCCAGCATGTAGTATCAGGATATACGTTTACTATATATGTATTCACAAAGTCCCAGTGACTTGACAGAGGACGTGTAATTGTCTCACGGTGAATAAGTCCTGCCTCATCAACGTATGCTGTATCCTTGCTAATCATCACAACCTCCTCCGGGTCAACATCAACGTCAGTATTGAGATTACGCTCTGCAGGGTCGAGACGATACTTACGCATGGCTGCCATCTTGTAGTCATACACCTCATAGCGATAGTTCAGTTGCTTAGCGTCAAGCATCTTCTCACCTGTGAAAGGATGGGTGGTATAGATACTCTCGATAGCTCTCTTCTGTTCTTCGTCAGGATTACGAGGAATTGCCTTGTTCCAGTTGATATGTGGCTTTATTGGATCACCATTCTTATCTGTATCTATGACGAATGACTCGTCGCCACCATAGTTAGGGTCAGCAAGACGAGTACGGATAATTGAGTCACGTACCCAGAATACGAACTGACGGTACATGGCATTAGTTACTTCCTTCTCATCCATCCAGAAAGCATCCACCGAAATCTCGCGTGAAGGCATATCCTTACCCCACAATGTATCTGTCGTTTCAGAACCCATCTTGAGCGAACCGCGCTTAACGAGCACCATTCCGTATGGAGCTGGCTCAGTGATAGCCAAACCACCCACACCAGTGACCTCGCCACCCATTGCGTTCATGTTACCCTGAGCAGAGAAACAGGAATGTAACGAAAGAGACAAGGTCGTCACACATACTGTGAACAATGCTGTTATTGCTAAACTCTTATTCATCATTATATCTATATCTTTTTTTCAAACTTGAATAGTTGGGAGTTCTTGTAGCCAACATGGAATACAAGTAATATCCAACTTTTAACTTTTATTTTTTAACTTTTAACTCTTGCATTATTCATAATGCAAGTTACAACCATCTGACGGACTTGTGTCGGTTGCGTCCCTTCTTGAAAAGGTCAAGCTCAGTAAGATAACCTACCACCAGTTCATGGGAGCCGTTCACCATTCCTATGCCATTAGTGAACATCTGATATGAATAGCCGACCGTAGCACCATGAAAGTCGCCTCCCACCATAAAGGTTGTTGACACTCCAGGACTGTAACCAAGACCTCCGTAGAGCTTACGGCCATCGTATTCATACACAACCTTGCATTGCACATCTTCTCTCCATGACTTGAGGTCAGACATCACCATACAGGATGGCTGTAATGTTATAAACGAATTTTTTAGCTTAATATTGCTTCCAGCCATAAAATAATATGAACGAGGGAACTCTAATTCGTATTTTTCACTACAAGTTATAGTAGGTTGCATGGCGTGCATCACGGAAAGACCTGCCCATAAGTGAGGCATTGTGTAATAGACACCAAAGTTGAAGTCAAGCGAGTTGCCTGTGACAGCAGAAGATGGAAAAGCAGGGTCGGTTGTGTCTTCAAGTTCCAGTTTAGAGCCATCTATTTTCTCACTTATCATTCCGATGTTTGCTCCTATGGCAATACGGCTTTTCAATCCGAGCTTCACATTGTACGCATACTGAAGGCTTATCTTTGATGTAGTAAACATACCGACAACGTCATTCAGGAAACTCAATCCCCCACCATGACGAGGACTCAGAAAGTAAATCGGCATATCTGCACCAAGGAACATCGTGGCAGGAGCACCTTTATATCCAGCCATCTGCATGGAATATGCACCAACCACATTGAGTTGTCCTTCCGTACCAGAAACCGCGGGATTATAATATGACCTAAGGGATGTGTAGTCGGCAAACTGCACATCCATCTGCGCATTCGCCATCTTTACCACGGAAGTGAAAAGCGCAAAAACGATGATAATCCTTTTTCTCATATTATAATCAACCGCAAAGTTACATTTTTATTGTCGTTTTACCAAACATTTTTTAAAGAAGAGCTAAGTAAATGAGCATAATAACTAAAGAACGGGAATTATACTTACTATATGATTAAAATAAAAAAAAATAGACGTCGTTTCACAACGGCGTCTATTTTCGTTAACTTAATAGTTAATCATCGCATTTAATCTTTACCTATTCATATTTTTTGCATTGTCCCTTCAATTCCATTTGAACAACCCTTAATAACCTGTAAAAACAAGACAAAAACAAACATATTAAGTTCTTTTTGTAGGATTATTCTTTAGTAAGACAATGGAAATCTCAAATAGTTTAATCGAAAAAGGATTTTTTTTGAAAAAAATCACTTTTTCTTTATCGCGTCAAACCACTAAAGAATGGATGGGCTTAGAGAACAGTAAGATGCGTCTCCATTATTGCCTTATATTCTTTTCCTTCATTATCCGTATAAATGTAAGCTTGACGGATGACATAAGTCTTATTCTTTGTAAGCCTTCCCGGATATTGTCCCACATAACAGCCATAACTGTCTGGGTACATCTCCGCAAATATATAGGATGAGCCGCCATAATCACAGACGTTACCAACGGAATTGAACCAATGTCCGTAACAAGTGCTACTTGAAGTTGATGTTGTATGGCGGTTTGTCTCTGTCTTACCGTCTGTATTTAATCCTGCAAAGCGGAGGTAGTTCTTCTTACCACTTGTCTTGCCGACAACGACTGCCTTCATCTGCTGAGTAGAAACGCCGAGTGCCTGTGAAACGGCATCCATATCATACTGCACACGTACACTTGTGTAGCCACTACCGCTATACGCAAGGCTTGCATTTATGACAACCGTTGTATCCTTGCGGACATAATCCTCAGGATATTCACCGTATGTCTTGACAGCTCCGTAAGGATCTGTATTGCTGAACTTAACCGCGTATGGCCATTGTTCTCCATTTCCTGCAAAGTTTGAAGAAGCAACTCCACTTGTCCATGAGTGTGACCAGTACTTTGTAGGAGCACCCATTACCACGAACCAGAGGTGAGTACACTTCTCAGGAACGGTAATGCTCACTTCACCATCCTTGGCTGAAGCTACATCCGAATAAGTGCGAGTTCCATCAGATGAATATGCTACAAGTCCGTAACGCCATCCTGCACGCTCAACGTATGTCTTGCCATATCCTTCACATCCAGCTATTCCCTTGAATGTGGCAGTTACGACTGTTCCGGCTGCAGGCACCTTGAGAGGATTTGCATTATAGCCATAGTTTTCTGGGCAATATTGTGGGTCAACCACCCACCAGCTCTTGTCATTATCAAGATACTTTGAGAGGATGGATGCCGATGGTTCAATCAATCGCTGTGGCTCAGCACCAATCTTTGCCTTACCGTAATTGCGGACACCATCAATATCTATTGTCACAAGATGTGCAAATGCCTGATACATCTCATCGCCAAATGTTTCCTCATTAAGTCCGAAGAGACGCATATAAGTCTGAGTTGGGTCCTCTGGTTTCTTTGTCTCACGCCAGATACGTGCGATAGTATTCTTGCCGTGAAGCTGGCACCAGTAATCCTGATAGAAGCAGTTGTTGTAACGAATATCCTCATGATGGATGTTGAGGTGGTGAGTCTTGAGGTATCCCTCATAATACTCGCCATCAGAATACTGCAAAGAAGGATAAACCTTATAAGCCTGCCAGTTGGCACAATCTTCCCACCACTCGTTGTCATTTCCCTGACCAATACCATAGCCGAAACCATGAGTATTGCCAAGGTCAGCAGATACGAGGTACTGGAATGTGTGACCAATCTCATGTGCGACAGTATGTCCGTTGCGGGCAGTTGCCGCACGAGGAGTACAATGGAACACACCTACCTTGTAAGGCTTATTTACCTTTCCTGAAGAGCTCATAGTGTAGAGAAGTCCATCCACTCCACTACCGTCTGCACGCCAGTCGCCGTTGTTTCCTCCCCAACCTTTCTTGACAATGTACATGTGTATCTTTGCCAAGTCGGTAGTCGAGTTGCCCGGCTCCACGAAGCCCATCTCATCCACATAGCATTTCCAAATCTTCTCGGCATCCTTGATGAGCGTGTTCACGTTACAAGTGTAGCCGTCGTATGAGATATTACCGTTAGGTGTCTTTGTAATTCCGTTTTCCCAGAAGATGATGAAGTGTTCAGATTCTACAGAACGCTGAAAACAGAACTGGGAAGTGGTCTTAGTATAGTCATTATTTAAGTAAGTGCTTGGCTGCACGATAAGCCTGCCTGGCTTATTGAAAGTGTATGAGCCATTAGCTTCAGAGTCGTAAGTATAGCTTCGTCTCGTAAGTACTGCACTACTATTGAACACCGTCATGTTGCTGGAGTGGAACTCTATCGAATCCACTCCCTTCATAGGGATGACACGGTCAACCACGGAACGTTCACTATAATCAAACCAAAGTGTGTCACCTACTTCTGCCTTAAGGCTCGAAGGAACAGCACCAAGAAAAAGTGCTGAAGCAAAAGAACAAATAAGTTTCTTCATAATCATCACTTTTTAATAACCTTGAATGATGTGCTTCCTGTATTGACTACATACGCACCATTTGCCAACTCGTTGAGATTAACTGCCACACGTCCATCATTCTCTGAGACTTCCGCCTCAACCTGAGCACCCGAAGCGTTAAACACCTTTACCTTATCCGCATTTCCGGCAAAGATAATCGTGTTAGACTTGTACGTGTGATACGGATTGTTTTCCACATCCTCCACAGCATTCGGGTCATCCGTCTTTGAAACCACGAATGACTCAAGCTCAGGGAATGTATATTTATGCTCATCACCCAAAGTTATCTCCCCTTCATGAATTTTCATCATAGGATAAGAGGTGGAGGTTATAAGGAAATACACCTTTGTTCCGTTCTTGAGCGTAAGCACAAGGCTCTTGGCTGAACCAGAGAGAATACCAACAGTTGCAAGTATAAGAGTTAGAAGTACCTTTTTCATTTTCCCTCCTTGTTTAAGTTACGTACATTGAAACCAAACCATATTGTTGCAGCAAAGAATATTACCGCAAAAATGGCGAATATCTTCACGTTTGGGTCGCCATTTGGTAATGAATAAGCCATCCATGCACTCGCGACAAAACAAATTATCGAAAATAAGCATGATGCCATCATCATTATTTTCTTTAATATTTCCATTGTTATCCGATTTCTTTAGTTGATATTTTGATAAGTATAAGTTGCCGATGTACGTAATCTATTCTTCGACATTCATCCTCAATGCCTCCTCAATGATTCCTCATCGTTCCTTTTAACATTTTAAGTTAAAGGAAGGAAATCATTCTACATTCTCCCTCCCTTTGGGGAGGAATGGGGAGGGGCCTTTCTTACTTATTCAGTTTCCAAGAATAACCGTCCTTAGTATCCTTAACCTCAAAGCCAAGGGCTGCGAGGTTGTCACGGATAAGGTCGCTTGTTGCCCAGTCCTTGTTAGCCTTTGCCTTGCTACGCTGTTCGAGGAGCATGTCAACAACCTTGCCGAATGCTTCTTCGCGAGCATCGCTCATACCTGCATTTCCTGCTGAAGCAGCAGCACCAGCCTTGATGCCGAGGATGTCGAACACGAATGTACTGAAGAGTGACTTGAGAGCCTCAAGTGCATCAGCTGATATTGTTTCCTTCTTGTCGGCAATACTATTGATAGTCTTTGTTGCCTCAAAGAGGTTAGAAATCACGATTGGAGTGTTGAGGTCATCATTCATTGCCTCATAGCACTTGTCCTTCAAACTGTCAACAAAGTCCATTGTGACAGTTGCCTTCTCAGATGCTGAGAGGTTGTTGAGGGTCTTCCAAGCGTCAAGGAGACGCTCAAGTCCCTTCTCTGCTGCCTGAAGTGCCTCATTTGAGAAGTCAACAGTTGAACGGTAGTGTGCCTGAAGAATGAAGAAGCGGATAACCATTGGAGCATATCCACGCTCAAGACGCTCATGCTCTCCAGCAAAGAACTGTGGAAGAGTGATGAAGTTGTTGTATGACTTACCCATCTTCTTACCGTCAATGGTAATCATGTTGTTGTGCATCCAGTACTTAACCATCTGGTCACCCTGACTTGCTACTGCCTGTGCAATTTCACACTCGTGGTGTGGGAACACGAGGTCAAGTCCTCCTCCGTGGATATCGAAGTGTGAACCGAGGTACTTGCGACCCATGGCTGTACACTCACAATGCCATCCTGGGAAACCGTCACTCCATGGTGAAGGCCAGCGCATGATGTGTTCTGGCTGTGCTGCCTTCCAAAGGGCAAAGTCAGCTTGGTTCTTCTTCTCGCCTACTCCTGCAAGTTCACGACTTGCGTCCTTGATATTTTCAAGGCTACGGCCAGAGAGGATGCCGTACTTATGGTCCTTGTTGTACTTCTCTACGTCGAAGTAGATAGAACCGTTTGACTCGTAGGCATATCCGTTGTCAAGAATCTGCTGAACGAGCTGCTGCTGCTCTATGATGTGACCAGTTGCGTGTGGCTCGATGCTTGGAGGAAGACAACCGAGAGCATCCATAGCCTCGTGGAAGCGGTTAGTATAGTACTGAGCCACCTCCATAGGTTCAAGCTGTTCAAGACGTGCCTTCTTTGCAATCTTGTCCTCACCCTCATCCGCATCATGCTCAAGGTGACCCACATCCGTAATGTTACGGACATAGCGAACCTTATAGCCAAGGTGCTTGAGGTAACGGAAGAGAATATCGAATGTGATTGCTGGACGCGCATGACCGAGATGAGCGTCGCCATATACTGTAGGACCACACACATACATACCTACATGAGGTGCATGGAGTGGCTTGAATACTTCTTTTCTACGTGTTAAAGTGTTGTAAATAAAAAGAGTTTGTTCCATTTTCAAATAAATTTTGTACAAAGGTAGTTAAAAAACAATTATCTGTCTATAATATAAGTCCAAAAAAACAATTATCATCCTCAATTTTTCACGGTTCTCTCTTGCTTGTCCCTTGTGTTTCTCTTACCATCCTCTACAAATCCTCAGAGAATTGTACAGAAAACTAAGGGAAACGCAGGGTAATACTTACATCATACTTGCACCAGGATTGCTACTAAAAGAGTCTCATCTTAGTCTCATGTAAGTCAATACTTAGTCAGTACTTAACAAAATACAAAAACGCCCATACGGCAAAAGTCGTATGAGCGTTATAATTTATGCTTGAAAACATTTTAGAAACGGAAACCACATTTAAAATCTATGCCTGACCATTTCATATCAACTCCATCCATAGAAGTGAAGTCTGTGAATGCAGCATTGTAACCTAATCCAAGAACAAAACGCTTGATTCTCAGGTCACATCCAATATGACCGCCAATTTCAGCGCGATTAAGCTTAAGCGCATCATCTTCATACAAATCATAAGAAGTAGTGCTTGAAGAATATTTCACGTCATCTGTAGCAGAAACACAACAACTCATATAAAAACCAGCATAAGGTTCAATTGAGAATTTTTCATTAATATCGATTACATACTTCAAAGCAACAGGAACCTGTAATTTAACAAACGATTCAGTGGCAAGATCTACATCTGAATTATGTCTCTTATAATCATCCTTAACATCGCAGGCGCAAATAAACACTCTTCCACCCAGGACAAACTTGAAGTTTGATGCTTCTCCAAAATTAAAGAAACGATTGTAGCCAAAATTCATACCAATATAATTGTGTGATTCTGACATAGTATATCCATTAACGCCAGTTGCAGAGACACTTAATGTAGAAGGAGAAATAGTTCCGTAAATTTCATTTTTTCTCTGCGCATTTGTATTCACGAACAATGCAGACATAAAAAGAGCAATAACAATTCTTTTCATAAAGTTTTAGTTTAACGTTGAAAATTTATACAATTAAGTTTTTTGTTTATTCGCTACAAAGTTAGAGCATTAAGTTTTCTTACACAACAATTATCGCTTATATTGTACAATTTTACCTAAAATAATTTGGAAAAGTAGTAATTTCACACAAAGAATACACAATATGACACAATTTTATTACTCCATACAAACATTTTTTTCGACTTTGAGAAAAAAAGAAACGACAAATGAAAACTTCAAATATTTGTCTAATAATATAAAAGTAAGTATCTTTGCAGAAACAAAATCAAAATATTTATGGCACATACATCAAGCAACAAATTATTCAAAATATTTGCAATAGTTACTATTCTCCATTCTTCATTCTTTGCTATTCATTCAACAGCACAAGTAGTGAACGAACTGGAAAATAAACCGAAGATTGTAGTAGGAATAGTGGTTGACCAGATGAGATGGGATTATCTCACACGCTATTATGAGCGATTCACAGATGGTGGTTTCAGACGAATGATGGCTGACGGCTATAACTGTAACAGACTTTCCATCAATTATATTCCTGCTGTTACGGCTGTGGGACATACTGCCATCTACACAGGTTCTGTTCCTGCATTCAACGGCATCATAGCCAACAGCATGTTCTTTGACGGCAAATGGGACTCTCCTGTTCGCGACCTACGATACAATGGCGTGGGAACAACAACAAAGGAAGGTATGGCTTCACCTCACAGAATGATGACCACAACCATGACTGACGAATTGCGTCTCGCAACCAATTTCCGTAGCAAGGTAATAAGCATAAGCATCAAGGACAGAGGCTCAATATTCCCTGGAGGACATTGTGCCAATGCTGCCTATTGGATGGATAGCAAGTCAATGGACTTCATCACTTCAACATATTACATGAAGGAGTTGCCTAAGTGGGTCAAGGACTTCAACAAGAAGAAACTGGGAGAAAAGTATCTTGCTGAATACGGTCGCAAGAAAGACAAGAACGGCGAACTCGTAGCCGACTTCTGGGAACTTATGTATGATGCCAACACCTACGTTCAGTCAGCAGGAAAGCAGGAGAAATACTATGACCAGCGAACGGGTACTATCCTCAAGTACCTTCCTTATGGCAACACATACACAGCCGACATGGCTCTTGAGGCTATCAAGAACGAGTCACTCGGAAAGAATCCAGAAGGAGTTACAGACTTCCTTGCCATCAGTTTCTCATGTACAGACATGATTGGACACAAGCTCGGCCCTAACGCACCCTGGATAGAGGACACTTACCTCCGTCTCGACAAGGACTTCAAGCGTATCTTTGACGCTCTCGATGCACAGGTTGGCAAAGGCGAATGGGTGGCATTCCTCACAGCTGACCACGCAGGAAGTCACAATGTGGTGTTCCGTCAGGAGCATGGCATCCCAGCCGACACATGGCCATACTACCGCATAATAAAGGAACTCAACGACACTCTCAAGGCTACCTTCCATTTGGATAAAGACCCAATACACAGCCTTGAGTGCCATAACGTATTCTTTGACAATAGCGTGGTCAACGCCAATCCACGTATTGCAAGTGTACGTCAGGACATGATTGACCTCTGTATTGACATTCTCCAGAAGAAGTCAATCGTGGCATACGCCTTTGAGCCAAAGAAGGTCCCTGCATACATCCCTGAGCCAGTACGCACAATGGCTATAAACGGTTATAATCCAAAGCGTAGCGGAGACATACAAGTCATCCTCGAAGCAAACGTAACAGAAGATTATGACGATGGTTACACTCCTAAGCCATCACACTACCACGGTATTCCTCTCGGCACAAATCATGCCGTATGGAGTCCTTACGACACTCACATACCATTCATCGTGATGGGTAAGGGCGTTCGTCACGCATGGGACGACCAGTCGCATACAATAAATGATATTGCTGCTACCATCTGCTCTATCCTCAACATTCAGCAGCCAAGCGGATGCATAGGTCATGCAATAGACGTGAAAAAGAAATAGAAATTCCCTGACTTGATTAAAACAATTAAATAATTATATAATTTTAAATCCTGAAAACAAATGAAAAAGAAATTATCATTTATCTACCTGTCACTACTCGTGGCAACATTATTTACCGCGACATCTTGCTGGGATGGAAGCGAAGACGATGCTTACCGTAAAAAAGTTGCTGGAACATGGATTCTATATTATGCCACAGCAAATGACGTAACTCCTGTCATGAGTACCCAAACTGACGAAACTGTCCTTTTCATTTACGGAAATGGGAAGTACGAGACATATAGCTATGACAATTATGATTATAGCAGTTATTTTAATAAAACAGAAGAACTGCTTGATAAGAAAGGTTGGAATGTAAGAACAACAGGACATTGGACATTGGAAAACAAGGAAATCGTTTTTTCTGAAGAGAACAGTTACACGCTAAATGATGACGGAGAAGAAGTTTGTAACAAGAGCGAACTCATCAGGAAAGCAAACGTAACATTCGACAAAAACGAAATGTTTTTAACTTACACATATAATTCATCAACCGAAGGAACAAAATACGCAGAAGAAAACATTCATACTTATGAGTTGTACATCAAGTATGAAATACCTGACAATGGCGTATTCTAATAATATCAAGCAATTACAAAACAAACAAAAAACAACTTGGAACGAAGCTCTACGTCCCAAGTTGTTTTTTCTATAATACAGTATATCAGATTAGCGATAATCTACTAAAACACATCTGATACGCTATTCACACTTTATTTTTCACCTTCAAAGACGCCTTCAATCTCAGCCACATATATCGTGTGATAGCCACCACCATGCGGTCCTGTGTAAAAGCGCTCAAGTATTTCCTTGTCAAGGATGTTGCATGGCTGCATGTCTGTCTGGAAGAGCTTGCGACATGAGAGGGTGAGACGAGCCTCATCAAATCCAATAACTCCATCGGCTACATTGAGAGGATGAAGTCCTGCGGCTTCAACTTTGTTCATGTCACGTCCTGACTTGCTACCACACAATTGGAGAGCCTTGCGATAATCCTCTGTGAAGAAACTGAGCGATAGTCGTTCGTTGGCTTCGAGAAACTCATGTGTGTAACGCTCTGGGCGAATAAAGAGGAACGCAACTGGACGATTCCAAAGGATTCCAATGCCACCCCAAGAGGCAGTCATGGTGTTGAAATGGTCTTCTGTTCCTGCAGTCACGAGCATCCAATCCTTACCGATAAGGTCGAATGCGTTCTCCTTGGCGAGTGCCTGTATATCTGTCTGTTTCATACGTTATGCTCCTTTCTGATCTTGTTCGATAAACTTAATGAGACGCTCTACTGCTTCTGCCTCTGGGATATTCTTCTCGATACATTCCTTCTTCTTGTAGAGACTTACCTTGCCTACTCCAGCACCTACATAGCCGTAATCAGCATCTGCCATCTCACCAGGACCGTTGACAATACATCCCATGATACCAATCTTTAGACCTTTAAGATGACTTGTTGCAGCCTTAATCTTCTTGATTGTCTCCTCAAGGTTGTAGAGTGTACGTCCACATCCAGGACAAGAAATGTACTCTGTCTTGGTGAAGCGTGTGCGTGATGCCTGAAGTATGCCGTAAGCTGTATCTGTAATCTGCTGTTGAGGAATCATTGAGGAGGCATTGAGGAGGATAATACCATCTGCAAGACCGTCAATAAAGAGGACTCCTGAGTCAAGTGCTGACTTAAGTTGGAGGTCTTCTATGTTGTCCTCCTGATATGTCTGACAGATGAGCATAGGGTTCTTCACACCAAGATTCATGAGTTGGAAAGCGAGTGCACGATGTTCACCAAGCTTGTTTGGTGACTGTGGAAGACTCACGATGAGTACCTCTGGATGATTCTTGAGGAACTTAACATTCTCGGCATTGAGACGGTAAGGATTGAGGACAACGGTATTGCGTATAGGTACTTCGTTGAGTACCACAGCCACATTGTCGCCACCAATAGCCTTGACTTCTTCACCGTTCGCCTCTTTAAGCCCAGGGATTGTGACAGGAACTGTCTTACGCTTCTCCGGACGAAGCCACTTGTACTCGTCAGGGAGGATAAACTCCTCAATAGGGAGTTCTGCATCCTTACGTGAGTTGATGGCATAGTCAACAAGTTTGCGTGCAACAGGAATCTCGTTCTCAGGTGCCTCAGAGAGTGAAACACGTACAGTATCGCCAATACCATCTGAGAGGAGTGCACCTATACCCACGGCACTCTTGATACGTCCGTCCTCACCATCACCTGCTTCCGTCACGCCAAGATGAAGTGGGAAAGCCATGCCTTCCTTATCCATAGTAGTAACGAGAAGTCGTACGGTACGAACCATGACGACCGTATTGCTTGCCTTGATGGAGATGACAACATCCTTAAACTGCTCACGTACACAGATACGGAGGAACTCCATACATGACTCCACCATACCCTCAGGAGTGTCGCCATAACGGCTCATGATACGGTCAGAGAGACTTCCGTGGTTCACTCCGATACGGATGGCTGTGTGATGTTCCTTACATATATTGAGGAAAGGTACGAACTTGTCCTCTATCTTCTTTATCTCGGCAGCATATTCCTCGTCTGTATATTCAAGGCTCTTGAATGTGCGTGCAGGGTCAACATAGTTACCCGGATTGATACGCACCTTCTCGCATATCGTGGCAGCAACATCAGCCACGGCAGCATTGAAGTGTACGTCTGCCACAAGTGGCACGTTATACCCTTGCTGACGGAGTCCTGCATTGATATTCTTCATGTTCAGAGCCTCGCGCTTGCCCTGAGTGGTGAAACGTACAATCTCGCCACCAGCATCAACAATACGCTTAGCCTGAGCCACAGAGCCTTCTGTGTCCATTGTTGAGGTATTTGCCATTGACTGTACACGGATTGGCCATACACTACCCATGAGTACACCGCCGACATTAACCTCAGAACTCCAACGACGTGAATAGTTGAATAAATCAATCATTATATTAAAATATCAGACCCACCCTACCCCTCCCTACAGGGAGGGAACTGAGTTACTCCAAACCTGTTACACAGGAGTTAACAGTTAAAAGTTAAAAATTAAAAGGGCTGGGGTGGGTCAGTTATTAATTACATTTATATTCAAACTTGACTTCCTTAAGCTCCTCGTTCGCTTTCTCAATCTTCTTACGAAGGCCGTTCTTGTACTGAGCAAACTTCTCGGCAAGAGCCTCATCTGAGAGAGCAAGCATCTGTACGGCAAGGATTCCTGCGTTGAGTGCGCCATTTATTGCCACAGTTGCTACAGGAATGCCTGGAGGCATCTGGAGCATGGAATAGACAGCATCCACTCCGTCGAGTACAGAACCCTTTACAGGTACTCCGATAACAGGAAGAGTTGTGCTTGCTGCAATTACTCCTGGGAGTGCAGCAGCCATACCTGCACCTGCTATGATGACCTTTATGCCACGTTCCTTTGCTCCCTTGGCAAAAGCCTCAACGGCATCTGGTGTACGGTGAGCACTAAGAGCATTTATCTCAAAAGGAATCTGCATCTCATCAAAGAACTTGGCAGCTTTTTCCATTACTGGGAGGTCAGATGTGCTGCCCATAATGATTGAAACAATTGGCTTCATATGTTTAAGTTTTTAAGTTTTTGAGTTTGTAAGTTTTTAAGTTCTTACGTTCTTGAGTTCGTAAGCTTTTTGTTCTCGAATACGAATGCACGTTGAGTTAAAAATCTACGAACCAGTTGTACAGGATGAAGAACATCGTGCAGGCAAAGCCGACAGCAAACCCCACGAAGACCTGTGCAACGGTATGCTGACGCAGGATGATACGGCTCGTACCGAGTGCGCCCGAAAGGAGAATGAGAATACACACAGGAATGGCAGGATTAAAATAGAAGAGATAACTGAACGCTATGAGTGCGCCTACCAGTCCTCCCATACCTACCATGTGGGTGCTTATCTTCCACCAAGCGTTTATCACGACACAAATCAATTGCGTCACAAGAGCGGCAATCACGATACCCTTGAAGAACATGGCTGCCTTAATGTGAGTCATCAGCACAAGACAGGTTGTGTAACTGATTACCGTCAGTATGTATGGCAAGTGGCGATGTTCCCTTAGGCTCAACTGCCAATGTGTCCACTTGTTAAAGACACGGAATATGTTTATTCCCGTTCGAGGGATAAGGACGGTAAAGATATAGATCATTCCCAGCATAAACGCCTTGTAGCCGAGCGGAAGCATCCGCAGATAACTAAAGGAGAACAAGCCGAGTATAATCCATAACGGAGCATAAAAGGGAGAAAGAACAACGGACAGGAACTTAGCCATCCGCATCAGTTTCTTTTCGTTCATCAGTATTTTCTATTTGTGGAAGATGGAATTCCTAATTTTTTTCTATATACATTTACTGTTCGACGACTCACCTTGACACCACTCTTCTTGGCAAGCAGTTCGGCAAGCACCTCGTCTGAATATGGGTTCTGTTTATCCTCGCCGTTCACGATGTCACGCAAAGCAGTCTCCATGTCGTTCTGGTCAATCTCCTTGCCCTCGGCATTGGTACTGACACGCTTGAAGAACTGAGAAAGCTTATATAGATTGCCATCCACGAGGGCGTACTTGCTACGGCAGATACGTGATACTGTAGATACGTCAAGTCCTGTCTTTGTGGCCACATCGCCAAGGATAAGGTTGTTGAGGTCACGCTCGTTCTGTGTTACGAAGAACTTACGCTGCAATTCGATGATGGTACGCATGACCTTTTCCAGATTATGCTGACGCATGTGCATTGCCTCTATGAACATCCTTGCATCGTCCACCTTCGACCTCATGTATTCAAAGCGTGCCTTGTCGTGTCGGCTCATACGTGAGGATGCCTGTTCCGACATCTTCACCATATCAAGATAGTCACGGCTGAGGTGGAAGCTCGGCATATAACCACCATTGAGCGTAAGGTTGATGTTACCGTCTTGGTCAGTCACTATGACAAAGTCTGGAGTGACTGTCTGTGATGCCTCCGAAACGGATTCACACAGAGCAAGTCCCGGATGAGGATTGAGCTTGCGTATCACACCGAACACATCCTCAAGATGAAGGGCACTATACCCCGTGACCTGCATCAGTTTATCCTTATTGTTGTTGATGAAGAGCGTATAGTACTTATCCACCATATCCCTTGCATCCTGTACAAGTTCAAGTTTCTCAAACTTATGGCTGTTGCCGTCATCCAGAATCCTGTCCATCTGGATGAGCAGACACTCACGTGTATCACGTGCTCCGATGCCTGGAGGGTCGAACTGCTGGAGTATCTTGATGACTTCCTCAACCTCTTCCTCCGTCACATATATGTTCTGGCTGAACATGAGGTCATCTACGAGGTCATAAGTTGAGGAGGATAGATAACCGTTATCATCAAGAGAGCCAATCAGAAACTCCATGATGGCAAACTGCTGTTCCGTAAGCTCATAGTTCACCACCTGTGACCAGAGATCATCAAGGAATGTGACTGTCTGTCCGATAGGCATTTCCTGCTGCTTGTCGTCATAACCACGTGAGCCTGCCCCTACTTCATCTTCCGAGTCACCAAGTATTCCTGTGTCATAGGTCTCAGGAGCAACATATTCCTCAGTCTCAACCCCTTCGGCATTTTCAACATCGGGAGTGAAATCGGCATCCGTATCATTATCTGATGAACGTCCAGTTGTACCTTCTTCAAGAGCCTCGTTATCGTAAATCTTATTCTTGACCTCTTCAGCCAACTCGGTTACGGGCATCTCGTAAAGGTTCACCAACAGCAGCTGCTGTGGCGAGAGACGCTGGAGCATCTTCTGCTTCTGTTCTAATGCTAATCCTTGTGAAATCCCCATAATATACTGTAACTTGCTTTATATTTTCTTTATGCTTGCTTTATGCCAACTTTCTCCACTCATGCTTCGTGTCGAAAGAGTTAAAAATTAAAAGTTAAAAATTAAAGATTACCCGTATGCTGTGTTGCACAGGAATTTTCAACTTCTCAACTCAACTTTTAATTGTTAACTTTTAACTGTCAACTCCTGTATGAAAATACAGGTCAGAGTCAGTACTTAGTCTCATATGAGTCAGTACTTAGTCAGTACTTGCTCCCGACTGTTCCGAAAACGCTTTTTGCTCGCACAATTCTTACGTCATAATGCGTAAGTCGAATTTTTACGCAAAGATATAGAAAAACATTCATTGATTTTACAAAATATTTACTAATTTTGCTCCACAAAACAATTTTTCTTTGATGGAAGACTTCATACACTTACATGTACATACTCAATACTCCATTCTGGATGGTATGTCAACTGTCCCAGGAATAGTTGACAAGGCTATCAAGAACGGAATGAAAGGCGTTGCTATCACCGACCATGGTAACATGTTTGGTGTGAAAGACTTGTTTGACTATTGCAACAAGGTCAACAAGGGCAGAAAGAAGGAAGGACTTGAGCCTTTCAAGCCCATATTCGGTTGTGAGGTGTATGTTGCCGCACGAAGAAAAGAGGACAAGGACAAGGATTTTGACCGCAAGCGCGCACACCTCATCCTCCTTGCCAAGAACGAGAACGGTTACAAGAACCTCATTAAACTTGTGTCACGTGCATGGGTGGATGGTTTCTATGGCAAGCCACGTACCGACCATGCCGACCTTGAGAAGTATCACGAGGACATAATCTGCTGTTCTGCATGTATTGCTGGCGAGGTGCCTTCTAAGATTCTTAAAGGAGACATTGAAGGTGCAAAGGAGACGATGTTATGGTACAAGAGCATATTTGGCGATGACTATTATCTCGAGCTCCAGCGTCACGAGGTGAAAGACCCGATGCAAAGAGCTAACCGTGAGACATTCCAACTTCAGCAACAAGCTAACAAGGTACTCATACAGTTTGCCAAGGAATATGGCATCAAACTCGTATGTACCAACGACGTACACTTTGTGGAGCAGGAACACGCAGAGGCACACGACCATCTCCTTTGCCTTTCGACAGGTCAGGACCTGAACGACGACAACCGTATGCTCTACTCCAAGCAGGAGTGGTTCAAGACCAAGGAGGAGATGAACGAAATCTTCAGCGACATTCCTGAGGCACTCAGCAACACGGTGGAGATTCTCGACAAGGTTGAGACATACAACCTTGAGAGTGACCCTATCATGCCGTTCTTCCCTATCCCAGAAGACTTTGGTACGGAAGAAGAATGGCGCAAGAAATATACGGAGGATGACCTCTACAAGGAGTTCACCAGCGATGAGAATGGTGAGAACCAGATGGACGAGGAAGAAGGTCAGAAGAAGATAAAGAAACTCGGTGGCTATGACAAGATTTACCGCATCAAGTTTGAGGCTGACTACCTTGCCAAGCTTGCCTACGAGGGTGCCATGGTTCGTTACGGTTCAGGCACATCAAGACCTCTCACAGCTAACGACCTCATAAAGGGAACATACGGAATACCTGCGAATGTGGAAGACCGTATCCGATTTGAGCTTCACATCATGAAGACTATGGGATTCCCTGGCTACTTCCTTATCGTGTCCGACTTCATCAACTCAGCGCGTCAGGAACTTGGAGTGTGGGTAGGACCTGGACGTGGTTCAGCCGCAGGTTCGGTTGTGGCTTACTGTCTTGGTATCACGAAGATTGACCCTCTCAAGTATGACCTTCTGTTTGAGCGTTTCCTTAACCCTGACCGTATCTCACTCCCTGATATCGATACCGACTTCGATGATGACGGTCGTGGTAAGGTGCTACAATGGGTAATGGACAAGTATGGTCATGAGAACTGTGCCCATATCATCACATACGGTACGATGGCAACGAAGAACGCCCTGAAGGACGTTGCACGTGTGGAGAAAGTGCCTCTTTCTGTCGTCAACGCATGGTGTAAGGACATTCCTGACCGTCTGCCTGACGGCATGAAGATGAACCTTCCTAACGCCATCAAGTGTACTCCTTCACTCAAGGCGGCAGAGACAAGTCTCGAAGAAAACGAACGTAACACCATCAAGTATGCACAGATGCTCGAAGGAACAGTACGAGGTACTGGTATTCATGCTTGTGGTTTCATTATATGCCGTGACCCGATATCTGACCACGTGCCGGTATCAACGGCAGACGACCCAGACTTCCCAGACATCAAGACGGCTGTAACACAATATGACGGACACGTCATCGAGTCAACAGGCCTTATCAAGATGGACTTCCTGGGTCTCAAGACGCTCTCGGAGCAGAAAGAATGTTGTCGAATAGTCAAGGCTGTACACGGTATAGACATCGACCTCGACCACATTCCTATCGACGATGAACTGACCTACGAACTCTATCAGAAGGGACTTACAGTGGGTACATTCCAGTTTGAGTCGGCTGGTATGCAGAAATACCTCAAGGAACTCAAACCAACCGTGTTCGAGGACTTGATTGCGATGAACGCACTCTACCGTCCGGGACCTATGGATTACATTCCTTCATTCATCAAGCGTAAGAACGGACTTGAGCCGATTACCTACGATATTGACTGTATGGAGAAGTACCTCAAGGACACGTACGGAATCACCGTGTATCAGGAGCAGGTCATGCTTCTCTCCCGTCAGCTTGCCAACTTCACACGAGGCGAGTCAGATGCCCTCCGTAAGGCGATGGGTAAGAAGAAGAAGGACATTGTTGATGCGATGAAGCCTAAGTTCATCGAGGGCGGTGTAAAGAATGGACACGATGCCAAGATTCTTGACAAGATTTGGGGTGACTGGGAAAAGTTTGCATCCTACGCCTTCAACAAGTCGCATGCAGCATGCTACTCATGGGTAGCTTACCAGACAGCTTACCTCAAGGCACACTACCCTGCCGAGTTCATGGCTGCCATCATGACCCGTCGTAAGAACGATATCAAGGAAATAACCAAGCTGATGGACGAATGTAAGAACATCAACATCCATTGCCTTGGTCCTGACGTAAACGAGTCGTTCGTCGATTTCGGTGTGAACAAGAAAGGCGAAGTACGTTTCGGACTTTCTGCCATCAAGGGTATGGGCGAATCGGCTGCCATCGCCATCATCGAGGAACGTGACAAGAACGGAGTGTATGAATCAGTATATGACCTTCTTGAGCGAGTGAACCTCTCGGCTTGTAACCGTAAGGGATTTGAAAGTCTCATCCTTGCGGGAGCACTCGACTGTTTCGACATTCCACGCGAAGCATACTTTGCCGATAACGGCAGTAAGAACAACGAGACATTCCTCGACCTACTCCTGCGTTACGGAGTGAAGTATCAGCAGGACAAGAACTCGGCAGCAAATTCCCTCTTCGGTATGGATATGATAGAGATTGTACGTCCAATACCACCTAAGAGCTTTGAAAGATGGGGCTCAATAGAGCGTCTCAACAAGGAACGTGAACTCGTAGGTATCTATCTCTCAGCGCATCCGCTTGACGACTACGCAATCGTGCTCGATCATGCTTGCAACACCAAGATGGCAGAACTCGAGAACAAAGCAGAGCTATCCAAACTCGACAAGATAACACTCGGAGGAATCGTAACAAGTGTACGCAACGGAATAAGCAAGAGCAACAAGCCTTATGCCATAATCACAATGGAGGACTACTCCGGTTCAGGCGAACTTGCACTCTTCGGTCAGGACTTCCTCGACTTCGCACACCAGTTTGTGGTAGGAACATCACTCTACATCACAGCCAAGATTGTTCCAGGAAGATTTGACCCAACAAGGTTCAGCATGCAGTTCAACTCCATAAGGCTCATGGAAGATGTAAAGAACTCGATTATCGAAAACATCTACATCAACATTCCTGTGGAAGAACTATCCGAGACACTCGTCAACGACATCCTTGCCGAGGCAGAAGAATCAGAAGGCAACACAAAGCTATACTTCTGCATCATCTCGCCAGACAATACTGGCATCGACCTCTATTCGACAAAGTTCAAGGTGACTGTAACCAGACACTTCCTCAACATACTCGAAAGAGATAATCTGACATACACAATTAACAAATAATAATTCACAAACATTTAAGCTATGGTAATCAACGAAGACAACTACAAGGAACTTGCAGCACAGGGCAAGCCTATGGTATTGGATTTCTGGGCAACATGGTGTGGCCCATGCAAGAAGATTGGTCCAATCATTGAAGAACTCGCAAGCGAGTACGAGGGACAGGTAATCATTGGCAAGGTCGATGTAGAAGAAGCTGAAGACCTCACAGCAGAATTCGGCATTCGCAACGTGCCAACAGTCATATTCATCAAGAACGGAGAAGTGGTTGACAAGAGCGTAGGCGCAGCAACCAAGGCCGTACTTGAGGAGAAAGTAAAGGCATTGCTATAAACAATATGAGCAGCATAGACAACGAAATACTCCTTGGCGCAGAAGAAGATGCCAAGGAAGTGGCTTTCATCCTGAACTACATCGGTCAGGAGAACCGTGAGAAGTTCACAGAAGACGATATCTACTACTGTATAGACATCATCCTTGAGGAACTTGACAAGATGGAAAGCAAGGCAGATGCAGACGGATTCATTGACATCGACGTTGAGGAACTCGTCAAGGTCATCGAGAAGAAGGCAAAGAAGGAGGAGATGGGTCCTTATGACCACGATGCTCTCATCCTCATTGTCGAAGCCGAGCTTGATTACAACGAACAGCTTGAGGATTAACTACTTGTTTTCCCTCATAAGTACATACATTTACAATCAAACGAACTATCGATAGTCTGTCATACGGACTATCGATAGTTTGTATTACCGACTATCGATAGTCAGCACCACCGACTATTGATAGTCCGTTCGCCAACTAATGATAGTGCCTTTAGCCACATACGAAACAATATGTCAAAGCTCTCAACGATGCAATTATTTCCCCTTTGCTAAAGCGCACAAAAAACATAGGAAACACAAATCTGAATCCACAAAATTTTTAAGGGGCGACTAAATATATGTTTAAGAGAGTAGCGTTAAAGTGTAACCTTGCGTGTTCCGTCTGGCTGTTCCTCAATAGTCACCTTAATTGTGTCCTCTGGAAGGAGGTCCTCAATGAGTTCAGGCCACTCCATGAAGCAGACATTACCGCTATACACATAGTCCTCGTAACCGATGTCGAGAACTTCCTGTTCTTTCTTGATACGGTAGAAGTCGAAGTGGAATATCTGTTCTCCATTGCCGTCAAGATACTCATTGACTATGGCGAATGTAGGCGAGTTGATTACGTCCTGCACTCCCAGTTCCTCACACACAGCCTTGATAAAGGTTGTCTTACCAGCTCCCATCTTACCATAGAAGGCAAAAATCTTATTGCCTCCCATAGCATCCACAAACTGCCTTGCAGCTTCGTGGATGCTGTCTATACCTTTAATTGTTATTTCCATCACAAAAATTTTTTATGACCTTCCCCCGACCCATTCCTTTCAGGACGGGGAGTAGATACCTTATTGCTAATTGATAATTGATGTTATTGCTCCCTTGATAACCTCTCCCTCCCCTTGAAAGGGGGAGGGCTGGGGAGGGGGTCCATACCTTATCTTTTCTTCTTCATCACCACAAGTGGGATGAGCATTTCCTCCATACTTATTCCGCCATGCTGGAACGTGTTCTTGTAATAGCTTACATAATAGTTGTAGTTATTAGGATAAGCAAAGAAGTCATCGTTCTGTGCAAAGATATATGCCGTACTCAGGTTTGGCGAAGGGAGCAGAGCCGCTTTAGGTGCCTTCAACTCAAATACCTGTTTGGCATTGTACGACAGGTTCTTTCCAAGCTTATAACGCAAGTTGGTGTTAGTGTTCTTGTCACCAATAACCTTGATAGGGTTATTCACACGTATGCTACCATGATCGGTAGTAATAATGACTTTGGCATCCGTACCAGCAATCTGCTTGAATAGTTCGCGCACCGGTGAGTTATGGAACCATGAAGCCGTGATGCTTCTGTACGCCTTCTCATCAGATGCAAGTTCACGCACCATGCGCGACTCAGTACGAGCATGTGAGAGCATATCTATGAAGTTGATGACAATGACGTTGAGGTCATTGTTCAAGAGCGACTTGAACCTGTCAACCAACTTTTCCGAATCAGTAGAGTTGTTAAGCTTACTGTATGAGAAGCTGTTCTTCTTCCTGTATCTGTCAAACTGCGTCTGTATTAACGGACCCTCATTGAGGTTTTTGCCTTCCTCCTCATCTTCATCCACCCACAGATCCGGGAACATATCAGCTATCTGCTCTGGCATAAGACCCGAGAATATAGCATTGCGGGCATACTGAGTGGCTGTAGGGAGAATGGAAAGGTAAAGCTGCTCGTCAAACACAAAGTCGTCTGACAGTTCCTTGCTTACCACACGCCACTGGTCATATCTGAAATTATCGAATACTATGAGGAACACTTTCTCACCCTGAGCAAGCGATGGGAACACCGTTGTCTTGAATACATCAGGCGACATCAGCGGACGACTGTCCGTATCCTTCACCCAGTCGAGGTAATTCCTACGGATAAACTTAGCAAACTCTTGATTGGCTTCCGACTTCTGCATCTTCAGCATGTCAGACATCTCACCGTTTGTCTCGGCAAGTTCAAGCTCCCAAAACACAAGACGCTTATACACTTCCTTCCAGTCGTCAAGGGAGTAGGAGTCGTTGATTTGCATACCTATTTTGGAGAAGTTCTGCTGATAGCTCGAATTGACAGCCTCCGTCTCCAGTTCCTTCTTATGAAGGTGTTTCTTAAGCGTCATCAGTATCTGTGAAGGATTGACAGGTTTGATGAGATAGTCAGCAATCTTTGAGCCGATAGCCATATCCATCAGATTCTCCTCCTCACTCTTTGTCACCATGACCACAGGCATCGTAGGGCAGAGTTCCTTAATCTGTGACAATGTTTCGAGACCACTCAATCCAGGCATATTCTCATCAAGGATAACGAGGTCGAAAGCTCTCTCTCGGCACATCTCAAGTGCGTCCTGACCATTTGATGCAGTCAGAACCTCATAGTCCTTTTTCTCAAGAAAGATGATGTGAGCTTTCAACAATTCAATCTCATCATCCACCCATAACACAGATCCGCTCATAGATAGATATTTTAAGTTCTGCCCACCATTCCCCAAAAGGGGACATCCATTCGGAACCAATGGCAAGGCTATATTGTTTTTGTCGTTTTTTACGCCCCAGTGAGAGACTTGGGAGTTAATATTCATTTAGAACACTTCTCCTTCTTCGTCGTCATAATACTCGTCGTCATCATATTCACCTTCTTCCTCATCCTGTCCCGGAAGGTCAGTAGCAGAGTCAAGCGAATCCTCATCCACTTGGAGATGTCCAATACGGTCAAAGTTCTCGTCATAGAACTGGAAGTAATCAGAGAAACTGAACTTACTCATCAGCATCTTCAGGTTCTCTTCTGATATTATGAAACATTTCAGTCCTTGCAGCTTGTACGACATCTCCTCGTCGTTCATCAGCCTGTGAAGATAGATATACGCTTCGTCATAGTTGTTGAATGTACGCACCTGAAGCATATCTATTCCGTCACCCTTGTCGAATGATATGTCGAAGTTGCGGATTGAGAACTTAGTGAAGTTATACTTCGCCATCTCAAACAACAACTGGTTCTCGTCTATGCTGTCTCGCTCGTATGCTATTGCAAATAGCCACTCGTTATTTTTTTCTTTACTAAAGAGAGAGTCGGCACTAAGGGAATCACCTTCTTCACCCAAACTGCGGCGACGTTCCCATATAGAGCCCATTTCAAACTTTCCGCTCGCAAGAAGTCGTCCTTCCTTCAATCCCTTCACATAAAGTCCTGCAAGCTCACTTACCGAACTCTTAGGATACTTCTCCACAATCTCCTTGAGCAATACCATGAAGTTGTCCCTATCGCCTCTCTCAAGACGGCTTAACGCATCAATGAACATGAATCTTGGACGGTTATCTCCATTAGGATATTCCTTGAGCGCAAGCTGATTGTTCTCTGCCACCGTGTTATAGTCGCCATTCACGAACGCATCATAAGCCACAGCATATATTGAATCCTCTATTTCCTTTCCATATATTCCCTTAAAGATGAAGTCAGGATCAGCTATAAGTTGAGCATGGGCATTATCCGGATATTCAGTTATGAGCTTCTGGCGATACTCCTCTGCCTTATCCGTCTGTCCAAGTCGTGAATACAACTGGAAAAGGTTGTAGTACATCTCATCATTCTGCTCAAAGTCTGGGAAGTCCTTCATTATTCGTTTGAATGTACGCTCTGCCAAAGGGAAGTTCTCCATCTCATCCTTATACACCACAGCTGAACCGAACAAACCTTCCACCAACGCCTTGTTTGACTCTTCCATCTGCTCTGGCGTGAAAGGTATGTCCTTCAGGTAATATTCAGGACGGTGAGGGTCCTGCGCATACTCGTCAGCCTTCTCATCCTTCTTGTCCTTATCCGCATTCTTGGCATCCTTATCCACGGTAATGTCATCAGGGTCACCAAACTTGGCTGTACTGTCATTGGCAAGCGAATCTGCATTTTCCGTCTCGTTGAAATCATCAAGGACGGTCTTATTGTTTCGTCGCCAGTCATCGGCAAGCTTACGCTTTCCCCACTTTCGAACGAACTCCTTCTTTCCTGCCTCTACAGCCGTAGGATTATAGAAATACCAGAGTGCTGTCTGACCGTTTCGGTTACCGACATTATTGTTGTTTCTGAAATTATTGTTATTGTTTGCTGACTTGTTACGGGCAAAAGTACTTGCGTCCTCAGAATCTATCTTAGCACGTTCCTCTTTCTTTTCCTTTTCCTTGAGTTCCTCTATCATCTTATTGATGACCTTCATCCTCTGTGCTTCATCCATCTTGGCAAGAGCCTGAAGACTATCCTGAAGCTCCACAGCCGTAGCATGAGGCAAGAGAGCATCAAGTATCTTTGAACGGTCATATATCTCATCATACTCATCCTTTTCCTTGTCAAAGAGGCTCAGAGCGTCAGAATAGCATTTCTGACACTTGACAAACTGCTCCTTCTCCCAATAGAGACGACCGAGATGCAAAAGTACCACACCCTTCTCAATACCATTGCGCGTACTTTTCTCCACACCGTCATTATATGCCCATATTGCCCTCGTGGTATCGCCTTGGCTGAGATATACATTGCCAATGGCATAATACACTTGGTCAAGATAATCCTTGTTCTTTGAGTTCTTTGCCATTGCCCGCAGGTTGCGGATAATCTGCTTCACCTGCATTCCGTCAATACACTCCGTCCTGCGAATGCGTGCATTGAACTCAAGTTCGTATGGCGGATTACGCTTGATTACCTTTGTATAATACTTGTAGGCATTGGCATTATCTCCCACCTTATGCGACAACTGTCCAAGAAGAAAGTACATTCGTGTTTTCTCCAACGAGCGTTTTTCTTTCTTTAAGGCTGCAAGAATATTAGGAATAGCCTCGGCATACTTCTGCTGGCGCATCATAAGGTCTGCATTGACCGAAGCCTTAATATGGTTGATGTTCTGCGGGAAACTGTCCCTCTGTGCTCTCACGATAAGGTCTTCTGCATCATAGAACCATTCAAGTTCTGCATAGCACTTCGCTTCCAGCATCCTTGCCTTTGCCACAATATCCGGGTTGGAAAAATAGATATTCTGCATATATGCAAAGGTTGATGCAGCTTCCATGTATTCACCTTTCCTAAACTGGCTTTCGCCCATCAAGAACCATGCCTTGTAAAGAAATGGGTTATATTCCTTCTGGTTAAGCCAAATCTTGTCCTTCTGAGTCTTTGGTTTATTATTCTTCCACTCCGGACGTGCCACTATACTATGCTGTTTGATGGTCTTCTGACACTTCTCAATAGCCCTGTCAAAGCTTGACGTTCCCATCTTAGCAGTAGCAGGATTGGTTGTCATGTAAAGCGGAATAATATCCGTGAAGTTATCCTTGTTCGACTGTTCCTGCGTAACAACACCCTCCAGATATGCCACCTGTCCGTTGTAGTAAGTGTTATAATGTGCCTTTATTGCCTGCACACGACGTGTCATGGCAGTATTCTTCTTTGTTGAACACGCCACCACAAGTACACCAAGTACCACAAACGTCATTATCACTTTTACACAAGTACGCATATATTATATAAACGAAGAAAACACAGTTTTATTTTTCAAACCTGCGTTCTCCTACTATTAAAATAACTTCATCCTTTAGTTCATCAGGCAACTCAATGGAGCGAAGCTGAAGACTCCTGACCCATCCTGCCACCTCATCATCTTTCATGGTGTATAGCACCTCACGAAACTCGCTTACAGCACTATCATCATAATTATCAGAACTGACTCCGCGGTAACGGTCAAGTTCCTCGTCATTATAATACTCTACATCCTTGCTCACGGCAGCTAAGAGACTTTCCTTCTCACACACCTCATGTTGACCGCAACACTCAGAGTCAACCTGATTTACCGTAGGCATCTCGGATATCTCACCGCTTTCGAGTTGCTTCTTTAGATTCTTCTCCCTTATGAATCCTGCTATAAGTGCAATGACTCCCAGAAGGACTATGGAAATAACAAGAATTATCATAATTCAAAACCTACTGACTTGAGGTCATCCCAGTATCTTGGATAAGACTTTGAAACCACCTCTGGGTTGTTAATATTGATAGTACCAAGAACAAGGGCGCATGGAGCAAATGCCATTGCCATTCTATGGTCTTCGTATGTATCTATTGCATCATCCGCCTCCACAGGACATCTTTCTCCGTCCCATATAAGCTCAGAGTCATTCCTGTCGGTAATGACATAACCAAGTTTGCGAAGCTCTGTCTTCAACGCCTCAATACGGTCCGTTTCCTTTATCTTGAGGCTCTGCAACCCCGTAAAGTGGAAAGGCACACCCAACATACAACATGTAACTACAAATGTCTGTGCAAGGTCAGGCATCTCCACAAAGTCATAGTCAAATCTGTTGACCACATCACCACTCTTGCTTATCTTTACGTCATTGCCCACATGCTCTGTCTTGACTCCAAGCTTCTCAAACACCTTTGCACCACCAGCATCGCCCTGAAGACTCTCAGCAAACAATCCAGGAAGAATAATCTCGGCATCCTCATTCTTAGCAAGTGCAACCATCTGATACCAATAGCTTGCAGCACTCCAGTCGCTCTCCACAAAGTAATCACGCTTGACATAAGGAACAGGTTCCACAACAATAGAGTCATCAGATACCCATCCAACCTTTGCACCAAACTCTTTCATCATTGAAAGCGTCATATTGATGTATGGACGACTGACAATATTATCCGTAAGCACAAGCTTGAGTCCCTTCTTCAGTACAGGACCTATCATAAGAAGAGCCGAAATATATTGTGAGCTGACATTTCCAGGCAAGGAAATCTCACCACCCTCAAGACTTGTGTTTCCAACGATACGGAGCGGAGGAAAACCATCCTTCTCCACATACTCCACATTAGCACCCAACAAACGAAGAGCATCAACAAGGACACCAATAGGTCTATTCTTCATTCTCTCCGTACCAGTAATGACGTGAGTTCCTTCCATCACAGCAAGACGTGCAGAGGAAAAACGCATGGCAGTACCAGCAGCACCTATATCAACCGTCTTAGGACGTTCTGAGAGCCATTTAACCATAACCCTTGTGTCGTCACAATCCGAAAGATTCCGAGGATGACTGTCATTTCCAGCCAAAGAGTTAATCACAAGCGCACGGTTGCATATACTCTTTGACGAAGGAAGTACTACCTTTCCCTTAATACTATCTGGTGCTTTAACTATTATCATCGATGCAATATATTTTCTGCAAAGATAAGCAATTATAAGTGAAAAGTGAAAAGTGAAAAGTGAAAAATCCACAAATCTTAACTATTAATTTCCCTCATAGTCTTCTCCTCCCCCACGGGGAGGTCGGGAGGGGGCCACAAAAAAGCCTCCAGCATATCTGCTGAAGGCTTCATTAAAAAGGCGGCGACCTACTCTCCCACATTGCGGTGCAGTACCATCGGCGCG
>ODAI012221712.1_pt1 | contig 41208 bp, 38 predicted proteins | sample 1539321 | NCBI WGS metagenome assembly ODAI01 (sample SAMN02144231, study PRJEB22623) | gut metagenome | biome: sheep rumen | host: Ovis aries | place: New Zealand
ACTTGTATTTTTTTTTTTTTTTTTTCATCGTAGTTTTTGTTTTTGCTGGGGCGACGGCTAGGAGTACTATGTCTATTAACAGCAACTACTGCTCCCCCCCAGAAATAGTTACTTAAAGTGCTCTTCAAATAAACGCAGCTGCATCCTGAAAAGCCCCAAAAAATGAGAGACCCCCTGGTCCTCATAGACCAGGAGGTCTTCCATGGACACCCCCAGGAGCCGGGCCAGGGCCAGGAGGTTGTCCACCGTGGGCAGGCACTCCCCGTGCTGCCACTTGTAAATGGCCTGCGGGTACTCAAACCCGAAATAGGCTTGCAGATCCCGCACGGTCAGGCCCGCCTGGCGGCGGTGCAGCTCAATGCTGCGGCCCGTTTTCGCCAGGTCGATGACCGGAAAAGCGGTTTGCGTAAACATCCTTCCTTCTCCTTTCCTGACGTTCAAAACAAAAAGCGAACAGAAAAGCAAGGGTACAGTCGGTTCTGTATGGTAAAAACGGATGAAACGCGGTGAAACGAGATTTATTATAACCAGCGCTGAACAAATTGTCAATATCTTTCAACCGGTTTTTCATTAAACTTGTAGTTTAATTGAAACTATTCCCATGATCAAGAAGGCTTGAAGCGAATAGATAAAAGGCAATAGACGAAAGCGTACAGCGTGCAGAGAACAGAGCACACACAAGGAAAGCAGCCAGACTCAGAATAACAAAAAAATCTGAACTCTGTACTCTTCCCTCTGAACTCTCTATCTCTCCAATTGCCTATTGCCTTTTGCCTTCTGCCTATTGCCTGGTGACTGAAAACGCTCTGCAAATGATTGTTTACGATGCTTACGCCGCCACCGAGCCCAGCAGCGGCAAATCGAAGGTGAAGAGCACCTCGTTGATTTCCATGATGTCGAAGCGGCCATGGAGAATAAAATATTCAACCACGATATCCAATTTGCTGGAATGGGTCATGGAAAAGCCCGCCTTTTCCAGCATTTCTTTTGCCTCGCGGATGGGCAGCTCCAGGGCCACGATGAAGGCGAACACGGTGGTTTTGCTGGGCTTGTAGCCGGGCTGGGTTTTGATTTTGTGAAACAGCTTCCTGTCCACGTTGGCCCGCTTATAGCAGTCCGCGTCGGTGATGCCCTTTTCGTCGATCTTGCGCAGCAACATGCCGGAAAAGCCTTCGTCGGTCTGGCGAAGCAGTTCTTCCCAATCCGGCTTGGCGGACATAAGCGGGGCAGCCGGCGGCTTCGGAGCAAATTCTATTTCCTCCTCGTCCATGATGGAGGCGTCATAGTACGCCGCTTCCTTCGGGGCGGTATGCCACAGCCCCCTCCGCGTATTCTCCAGGCGGCGGTTGGAATTTTCATCAACGTAATTTTCGTCAATAAAGGAGTGCACGTCCCGGAACAATTCCAGGCTGACCCGGAACGCGCTGGGGCCGAACACCACCAGATACACGATCATATCGTCATCGTCTTCATTTTCCAGGAATTGCCTGACTGTGTCCATGGCGATAGGAAAAGCCAGCTCCTTGGGAAAGCCGTATGCCCCGGTGGAGATCATAGGCATGGCGACGCTTTCGCAGCCCAGCTCCTTGGCAAGCCGAAGCGAATTGCGGTAGCAGGCGGCCAGCAGCTCCTTTTCCCCTTCCAGGCCTCCCTGCCAAATGGGCCCCACTGTATGGATCACATATTTGGCGGGCAGCCGGTAGCCTTTCGTGGCCTTGGCTTCGCCGGTGGCGCAGCCGCCCAGGGTGATGCATTCCTCCAGCAATTGGGGCCCGGCGGCCCGATGAATGGCTCCGTCCACCCCGCCGCCCCCCAGCAGAGATTCATTAGCGGCGTTCACGATGGCGTCCACGTGCATTTTGGTAATATCCTGTCGAATGATCTGTACCGGCATTTGTATCCCTCTTTCCCGCGCCAGCATGATGATTTATCTTCTATATATTATTACTGCGCGGCGCTTTGATTTCCTGCATTCTCCCCCGACCATTTTTTCCGAAGCCAGCGGAAAACTCCAAGCACAAGCGCCCGCAGGCCCAGGCTGTAAATGGCCCCGCCGCAGACAAGGCCCAGCAGCGCATACACCCTGGCCTGTTTTTCTCCGCTCACGGCCAGGGCCAGGGCGCAGGCCGCCGTCACCGTTAAGCACCACAGGACGTCCAGGAAGGGCGTCAGGACGGGCCAGCGCCGCCGGGGCAGGGAAAGCAGATCATACAGCAGTCCCGCCCCAAATCCGGTATACAGCAGCAGCAAAAAAGCCCGGGCCTGGAGCGCGGTTTCAAAGAAAATCAACTGTCAGCCCGGCGAAACAGGCTCCGCCGCCGGGGCCGCTGGGCATACAGGATGCCGTCAATTTTCCCTTCCACCGCCAATTGTCCATCCTCCACCATCAGCTTGGTCACATGGAGCCCTTCCCCGGTGATGGTCACTTCCCCGCTTTCAGTCAGCAGCGTGACCTGGTTTTCATCAAAGCCCATCACCTCGCTGACCCCCGTCAGCGCCGCCCGGCGCCGGTTGTCCAGGGTGAGCATATGATTCTTCACCACGGCGGACACCCGCTGGGCATTCTCCTTTTCCATGGCTCTCCCCCCTTTCGGGATATCCTATGCGCACCCAAACCGACGTATGCCAAAAGCCGCCGTTTCCCTATTCCGGAAAACGGCGGCGCTGCCTTTGTTTATTGAACGGCCCTGCGGCGAATCATGTTATAAATCCACAGCAGGATGCAGGCCCCGCCCACAGCCACCAGCAGGCTGTACAGGTTGAACCCGTCCACGCCGCCCCAGCCCAGCAGCGAAGCGGCAAAGCCGCCCACGGCGGAACCCAGAATGCCCACCAGGATATTTCCGGCCCAGCCCTGGCGCTCACCCATGATCAGCCCGGCCAGCCAGCCCGCCAGCGCGCCCAGCACCAGCCACAGCAAAATGCTCATGTTCAATCCCTCCTTACACGATTTGATTTGATGATGCAGCTCATCCGTTTTATCATATGCGAAAGACCGGAAAACGAAACTGGGGAAAATTTGAAATAACGGATTTGTTCAGACGCTTAAAGAAACACTTTAAGTTACCAAGTTAGGAGTGAGGAGTGAGGAGTGAGGAGTTAATAGATTGCGCTTCGCTTTGAACAATTTTCAACTCCTCACTCCTAACTCCTCACTCCTAACTGATATAAAGTGTTCGTTAACCTATTACAAAATAGCGATCTCCATTCAATTGTCACAATATCGTCACCGTTCAGGGCTGTACTTTTGGTCGGTATTGCGGTATGATAAGCATAGGGAATTCGTTCCCAGAACACATCAAAGCGAGGAATCCATTTTGTATACAGAACAGGATTTTCAGGATATTGGCGCGCAGGTGAAGCGGCGGACGCTGCTCATCGCCATTCCGGCGGCGCTGCTGCTGGCGGGGATCATTGTTTCCTTCATTCTTCGGATTCGGTGGCTCACCACGGGCCTGAGCCTGGTGCTGGGCGCCGGCTTCATTTTCTGCTATGGGCTGCTGCTGGCCCCTGTGCTGGCGTACCGGCGGCACCTGGACGAGGTGCTCCACGGCCGGGTGCGCACCACCACCGGCGCGTTCAAGGAAATGGAAGAAACAGCGGTCATGCGGGAGGGCGTGAAATACTATCCCATGATGCTCAGCGTGGGCGACATGGATAATCCCGAAGACGACCGTTTGTTTTACTACGACGCCAACCTGCCCCGGCCTGATTGGCAAATCGGCGATATGCTCACCGTGACCGCTCATGATAAGGCGCTGGGCGCCTGGGTGAAAGCATAAAAGAGGAAATAAAAATGAATCAAACGCAATGCGTGCTGGCCTGCGTCACCGCGCAGAAAAACTGCGCCCGGCTGATCCGGCAGGCCCAGGCCCTGGCCAAGGAAGCGGATATGCCCCTGCGGGTGCTGCACGTGAGCCAAAGCGGCGCGCCCCTGGGTTCAGCGGATTCAGCGTCCATTTTAAACGAATTGTTTTCCCTGGCCCATGAATGCAGCGCGGAAATGACCGTGCTGGCCGAAGCCAACGTGGCCGCCGCCATCGCAAGGTTTGCCCGGGAAAGCGACGCGGCGGTCTTGGTACTGGGCCCGGACCGCAGCGGCACGGCAGGACGCGTGAAGCGGCTGCTGCCGGAAGACGCGCGGATCGTGGCCCTGGAAACCGACGAGTAAAAAAGCTCAATATAAGAAATTTGTGGGGGAAACCGCTCTTTGGAGTTAGTTCGCATGGCCTGCGCTTCGCTTACCCACGCTCTTTTTCAACAAGTTATTTGGGTGAAGCCGTGCCAGCCGTCCCTTCGGGCCGTCTGGCTATAAAAGCAGTTTCCCCACACCCCTGTTCCGAGAAAGCAGTAAAGGATTCAGTAAATACGTTCTTTCTTCTTGCTTCTTGTCGGAGCAAAGCATCAGGAATAAATTGGAATTTTCCATAAAACTTTTGGTTCAATAAAAAATCTTGTCGGGACATCAATCCATCCTTGGCTCTTTCCTTTGTAAAGCATGAAAAAAGGAAGATTGTACGGTTGTCAGTCCATGATTGCTTTCTCGGAGGGAGGTGTGGGGGGACCCGCTCTTTGGCATCCAAAGAGCGGTTCCCCCCACAAACTTTTAAGCCTGCGGCTTACAGATTGTTTTGTAACTCGTATAAACAATTGGAAACAGTTTCCGCGGAAGAAAACGCAAGGCTGTTTCGTTTCATCAAGGAGCGGGGAAAAACCCGCCGGAAAAAGGAGGAAATCATGAAAAAATTTCTTTGCGTATTGCTGATGCTTGCGCTGCTGGTGCCCGCCGCTCTGGCGGAGGAAGCGCGGCCCCAGGTGACCTTCGCTGATCTCCAGCATCTGGAATGGACGTTCAGCAGCGGCGTGGGCGCGTGGTACACCACCATGCGCATCCAGGCCGACGGCACCTTTACCGGGGACTTCCACGACAGCAACATGGGCGAATCGGAAGAAGCGTATCCCAACGGCACGGTGTACGGCTGCCTGTTCCACGGGCAGATGCGCCTGGAGCAGGCCGGGGAAAACGGCCCCTGGACCATGACCGTGGAAAGCCTGGAGCTGGACGAAGGCCAGGTGCCGGAAGCGCTGGAGGACGGCATCCGGTTCGTCACCGCTGATCCTTACGGCCTGACCCTGGGCCAGCAGATGATCCTGTACGCCCCCGGCACGCCGGTGGAACAGCTGCCGGAAGGCTTCCGCTTCTGGGCGCACATTGGCGCCTTTGACGAAAACCTGGAAGCCCTGCCCTTCTATGGGCTCTACAGCGAGGAGGACGACGTGGGCTTTATCGGCGAACCGGCGATGGACGCTGAGAACCCGGACGATACCACCCAGCCTCTCCCCACCGTTCCCGCCGCCAATCCTTAAAACCCTCCAATGAAAAACACACCGCTCCGGCACAACGCCGGAGCGGCTTTTTATGGTTCTTTTCTTTCATAACAGACTTGTTCTCAAAGGTGAAGTTTATAGCGCAGTGAAGGGAACGCTGGGGCTGTTCGCCCCAGACCCGAACCAGGGGGTTGAACCCCCTGGACCCACAATTGGCGAAATAACGATGTTGCGTTTAACAAACAATCTCCGCCAGATACGTTGGGGCTACGAAAAGTATGAGGGCTTCTGGCCTAAGAAAGCTCGGGAAAATCCGAAGAGAAAGTAAACTTTCCCCTTCGGATTATTCCCTGGCTTTTCCCGGATGCTATGCATCCGGGTTGGCGGCTTTCAGCCGCCGGGCCAGAAGCACAGCCACCTAAAGCTTTGTATTTGATTATTATCCGTAACAGCGGGAACCAACATAATATTTTCCTTCCAAGTTTTTACCGAATAGCTTTTCTCGGATGGGGGTCTGGGGGAAACCGCTCTTTGGGCTCCAAAGAGCGGTTTCCCCCAGAGAATCAATTTCCAATTTACTTTTCCGCCCTCGTTTTTTTTCGCAGGGCCCGGGCGATGGGGCGTTCAAAGAGGAAGGTGATGAGGATAGCCAGGATCAGGGCCAGGGCGAAGCAGCACAGGGTATAGGTCAATTGCCAGCGGGGATCTTCCATCCAGGGCTGGGCGGATTCAGAGGGCGGGAAATGCCATTCCTTCAGCTTCACCGCCAGCATCTGATGATAAATATAAAATTGGAAGGAAATCAGGCTCAAAAAATGCATCACCTTGTTACCCAGCAAAAACCGCATAGCAGGCAGGGAAAAGGCGGCGCTGACCATCAGGCAGGACAGCACGGCGGAAAGGGGAAAGCGCCTGTTCATCTGTCCCTGATGAATCATGGGATAGGAAGGCTCCGCCGCCTGGCCCCGGCAAATCTGCATCAGCTCGCAGACGCACACCACCATCAGCGCTGTGAAAAGCAGCCTTATGGCCCGGTCCGGCTCGTTTCCCAGGCGCTTGCGCAGCATGGCAAACACAGAGGCCGCCACAAAGCCATTGGCGTACACGTCCAGGAACGCGGGCAGCTGGTTAAAATACATGCTGGTGTCCGGCTTGGTGGAGGCGTACCAGCGGAAGGCAAAGGCCGCGCCGGCCATCAGGCCATAGGTGATCACCGGCTTTTTCTTAAACGCCCGGGCCAGGAAGGGGAACAACAGATAAAACTGCATTTCCACCGCCAGCGTCCACAGCGCTCCGTTCAGGGGCGAGCGGAGATAACTGAAATAGAACAGGTTGTGGGTAAAGGTCAAATGGGAAAAAATGTCCAGCAAGGCGTCGCCGGTGTTCAGGTAGCGTCCCTGAAAGCAGCAGATCACGAACATGGGCAGAACGCATAAAAGATAGGAGGGCAGAATGCGAATCAGCCGCCGCTTGTAAAAGGCGCCTACGGCGGGCAGCTTGCTCCCCGCCTGGGTATAGGGAAGATACAGCAGAAAGCCGCTGAGCAGCAGCATCCCATCCACCCATAGATAGCCCGAGCGCAGCAGAAAATCCAGGCTCACCGTTTCCCCGTGAAAGTCAAAATGGGGCGTCAGCCAGCCCTGCTGCCAAATGTGAAACCAGCCCACCAAAAAAATGCAAAGCACCCGGATGCCGTCCAGCACGTCCACGTGTTTCGCGTCCGGCCCCTGTTGATAGGACAAAAAGGGCCGGAAAGCGGGCTTGCTTTCCTGGGTCGGTTCGTGTTCCATAACATTCTCCCTGCTAAAAAGAGTTCAGTGTACAGAGTACAGAGTGCAGATAAACTTTGTCTGGCATGATTGCAAGCAATCATGGGGAAAGCAAACGAATCTGAACGCTGTACTCTGCACGCTGAACACTCGTTTTCCTATTGCCTAATGCCTATTGCCTGATCCCTTCCGCCCCGCGCTTTTATTCCTCCACCCGCTTGAGGCGATAGGTGGTTTTGGATTTGATGTGGCGCAGGGTCAGGGCGTTTTGCTTCAGGGACACGATTTCATAGGTAGCGGCGGTGGGGCTGGGCTCCTCGCCGGTATTGACCGCGTACATGTTGGGCACGAAATAGTAGGCTTCCTGGCCGTCCAGGGTGCAGGTGCCATCCTCCCTGAAATCAAAGCGCTGTCCCTTATCCGTTTCCCACTGGCCCATGATCCGGTACACCGCCTTGTCCACCCGGTTGGCCACATCCCTGTAATTCATGATCTGCCTGTAATAGATCAGCGCCTCAAAGGGCTGGCGGTTGTTGTACAGGGCATTGGCGTACAGGTAGCAGGCGTTCTGATACATGGCGGGGATCTGGGCGTAAGCGTCGGTGAGGTATTCGTCCCGCAGGGGAGAGAGCACCTCGATCACAGTCAGGTAATCCTTTTCCTCCATGGCGGCCTGGGCGGCGCTGTAAGCGGCGGCACAGTATTCATCGGCGCACTGCTTCGCCTTTTCCTGAGCATCCTGATAGGCCCCGGCTTTCACGAACATGGACGCGGCCAAGGCCACATCCCCTTGCTCCAGGGCTTCGCTGCCCGCCAGATAGGCCAGCTCCTGGAGCTTCAGGCGCACGTCGGCGGCGGGAGACTCGATCTGGCTCAAAATATCCACGGCGGCGGTCAGGTCGCCCGCGTCGGATTCCTCCATGGCCAGGGAATACATGGCCCGCTGATACTGCACGGGGGAATCGCTGTAATCGCCCAAGGCCAGGAAAGCATCCCGGGCCTGGGCGTATTCGCCCGCTTCCTTCCATTGCAGCGCCAATTGATACTGGGCCTCCCGCAGGGCGGCGCGGGTATCCTCGTTTTCAGCGTTTCCGGTGAGCAGGGAAACCACCTGCTCGTACTGGCCCATTTCGTTCATGCCCTGGGCCACGCCCGCCAGGGCCACGGCCAGATGCGTCCGGGCGTCCCGATAATCGCCCACCTGGGTCAGCAGGCCCACGGCGTTTTCGTAATCCTGGGCGTCCATTTGCTCCATGGCCTTCGTGTACAGGATCTGGTTAATGTAATCCGCCGCCTTGCCATAATCGGAAATGGTGCTCAGCAGTGCCAGCGCGCCTTCCTGATCCCCGTTTTCCAGCATGCTCAGGGCGGGGCGGTACACGCATTCCTTCTTGGCTTCCTGGGCGGCCAGCAGGTCGGGGGCCAGGTCAAAGAAGGAAGCGGCTTCTTCATATTTTCCTTCCGCCATCAGGGCCGCGCCCTGATAGTAATAGCACTGCATGAGCAGGGCCTTGGAATCCTGGAAGCCGGTGATCTTTTCCAGCATGGACGCGGCCTTGGCGTAATCGCCCTCGTCCATGGCCGCCACGGCGGGCGCGTACAGGCACCCCGCCGCCCGGCGGGAAGCGTCGGAATAATCGCCCGCGGCCAGAAAATATTCCGCGGCGGCGTCATAATCATGATCGGCAAACGCCTGATCGCCAGCCGCATAATTGGCCCGCTGCAATTGGATCGGGGAATCCCGGTAATCGCCCAATTCGGTAAAGGCGGCGATGGCTTCCAGCGGGTCGCCGTCGTTGGCCAGAGCCTCCAGGGCGGGCTGATACAGGCATTCCTTGGCGTTGCTTTCGGAATTCTGGAAGGAGCCCAGGGACAGGAACTTGGCCCGGGCGCCTTCATAGTCCTTTTTGCTCATCAGCTCCAGGGCCCATTCGTATTCCGCCTGGCTGCGTTTCATGCGGGCGTTGCTGTAATTGGGCACCGTTTCGTACAGGGCGATGGCCTCGGCCCAGTTGCCCGCGGCCAGCAGCTTATCGGCGTACACATAGCGGGCTTCCTGGGCCCGGATGGCGCTGTCCTTATAGCCGCCCAGGGCGTCAAAGCCGTTCTGGGCCGCCCGGAGGGAGGTATAGGTGCCGCCGTTCAAGGCGTTCATGGCGGCGCGGTAATCGCATTCCAGGGCCAAATCGGCGCTGTCCTGATAATCGCCCAGGGCCAGAAACTGCTCCTTGGCGGAATCAAACTGACTGTTTTCCAGGGCACGGTTGGCCTGGTAATAGCGATAGTAAGGAATGCCGTGGAAGAAAATGCCGTACACCAGGGCTAGAGAAAGCAGGATCGTAATCAGGGTGGTCAGGATGATCCTGCGGCGGCGGCGCAGCCTGCGCTGCCTCGCTTCCCGGACGGCGTTCTGCCGCCGGGCTTCCTCCCGCTGGTGGCGTTGCTCCTCCTCCATCACGGACTGGCGCTGGAAAATGACCCGTTCGATGGCCGCTTCATTGAGCTGGGTAAAAATCGCGTGCTTATCCCGGCGGCAGCGGCGGCACACATCCTCATGGGCGGAATTGGGCCGGCCGCACACGCACACCCACACGGCCCCCTGGTCGCTGGGATAGCTGGCCGCGTCCCGGCCCGCCAATTCCTGCATCACCTGCAATTGGGGCCCCTGCAGCAGGGGCGAGGGGCGAAACTCCATGGGCTCGGCCAGGCCCCGCCGCCAGACGGTGTTGTCGTCAAACCACACCTTCTCGATCAGCACCTCGATGTCCTGGGCCAGGGCGGCTTCTTCCAATTCCAGCCCGGCTTCAAACACGTGGCGGGCAGGGCCGTCCAGCCCCAGGATGCGTTCCACATGGCGGGCAAAGCGCTCCCCCTGGGCATCAAAACAATGCACGCATACCTGGATGCTGCGCACGTCCTTGTCGCTCAGGTTGTATATCTGCATGGTCAGGGCGGGATCGTCCGGAGACGGCATCCTGCAATGCCACAATTCCACAGGTGAGGTCAGGTCAATTCGCATATGGAGTCATGCCTCCAAAGAACACTGGAATCTGTTCTGTCGTAATCGCTGGATGAAGAATTGTTGATTCAGTTCTAAGTTCCAAGGTCTAAGTTCTAAGCATAATTGTCCAAATGCATCAGCACGCAAATTTGTTTTTAAACATTATCAGCTTGGAACTTGGAACTTTGAACTTAGAACTCTTTCGTCATCTCAGCAGCAGGCTCATGCTCTGAAGCCGTCCGGCGGTAAAGGTCAGATGCCACAGGGCGGCGCCGTCCTCCGCCAGGGCCACGCCGTAGGTGACCTCCGCGCTTTCGGGGGTATATTCCAGCACGCCGTAGGGGGCCTGCTGACCGTCGCCGTAAAGCAGCACCCGGCTGTCGTCCACATATTCTTCCTCATGCTGGAAGCGGAAAATCACGCTGTCCAGGAAATCGCCCACGCGCACGCCCCGGGGCCCTTCGGCCACGTCGGTGTTCACAGTCAGGCTGTCCACCCGCAGGAAGTTCTTCTGGGCGTCGTACACCAGCAGCAGGGAAACGCCGTCCCACTGCACCGTGCGCAGTTGTTCTCCGTTGGAGTCCTCCGTCCATTCGTCCACCGGCGCATCGCCCAGGGCGTCGGCCATCTGTTCATAGGTCAGGTCGATCACGTCCAGCTTTTTGCCGCTGGCCTGGAACCGGACGGAAAGATCCTCCCGCTCCAGGGGCGCGAGCGCCGTGCCGTCCTCGCTGACGGGATAAGCGAAATATTCGCTGATTTCCTGCATCTGAGCGCTTTCCGCCACAAAGGACGCCGCTTCCTCCTCGGTCAAAAGCTCCTGGGAAGCGTTTGCCAGGATCGCGGTGACGAAATCATCCTCGATGGTATACACGATCTGGCTGAGCAAAACCCCTTCCTCCTGCCAGGAAAGCACCGCGTGGCTGACGCCCAGGATATGCTGGCCGTCCCGGACCACGATGCCCAGGGACACTTCGGGCTGCTCCCCGGCGATGTACAGGGTGGCTTCATAATACGTGCCGTCCAGGCTGGGGTTGTCGTTGGGATAAGCCGCCAGCACCTGGGCCACATTGTCGCCCACCTGCAGACCGCGGAAATCCGCCTGGCCCGGCTGGTCCAGCAGCACCTCCGCCGATCCGGCAAGATAGCTTTCGATTTCACGGGCGGTCAGATACGTACCTTCCCCCATTTCGGGAGCCGCCTCCGCCAGCGCCCCCCAGGACGCTGCCAGCAGCAGGGACAAAACAACAGCAAATAATTTTTTCATCATGGTTCTCCTTTTTCTTGAACGTTTCGGGGGGGAAACTCTTGGAGGGCGTTTCCCGGATTTCCATGGATCGCCCCTCTCCCCTATTGCCTCATACTTAATACCTATTGCCTAATGCCTATCACCTATTGCCTAATGCCTATCACCTATTGCCTAATGCCTATTACCTATTGCCTAATCCCTGACTCCTCACTCCGCAAGCTCCGTCACGCCCTCGGGGCGCACCAGCGCGTAGAGCAGCCGGGCCTTGGGGGCGGGGGTATCGGAGAAGCTGAGGGCGCTGAGCACCCTCTCCTCGGTTTCCCGGGCGCTGTCCAGGGTGGCGGCGTGGAGGGTGAACAGGGTATCCCCCGCTTTTACGAAATCCCCTATGCGCTTTTCCATCACGAAGCCCACGGCGGGGTCGATTTGATCTTCCTTGCTCTTGCGGCCCGCGCCCATGGCCTGGGCGGCCAGGCCCAGGGCCGTGCCGTTGACGCCGCTCAAATATCCGTCCCGCCGGGCCTTGAGGGAATAAATCACCGGGGCCTTGGGCAGCAGGGACACATCGTCGCACACCCGGGCGTCCCCGCCTTGGGCCGCGATCATTTCTTTCAGCTTTTGTAATCCGGCCCCGGAATCCAGGGCCTGCTCCAGCATTTGCCGGGCTTTTTCTTCCGTATCCGCCAGGCCGGAGGCCAACAGCATCTGGCTGCCCAGGAACAGGCTGACCCGCTTGAGGGGGCCGCCGGTCCGGCCGGACAGGATGTCGATGGCTTCCTTGACCTCCAGGGCGTTGCCCACGTGGGAGCCCAGGGGCTCCTCCATCCCGGACACCACCGCCACGATGCTGCGGCCCGCGTGGGCGCCGATATCCACCATGGCCCTGGCCAGCTCCACGGATTTTTCAAGGGTGGGCATCAGGGCCCCGGAGCCGGTTTTCACGTCCAGCACGATGGCCTTGGCTCCCGCGGCAAACTTCTTGGACAGGATGCTGCTCACGATCAGGGGGATGGAATCCACGGTGGCGGTCACGTCCCGCAGGGCGTACAGGGTCTTGTCGGCGGGGGCCAGCTGGGCGCTTTGGCCCACCACGGCGCAGCCGATCCTGCGCACGATGGACACGAATTCCTCCTCCGGCAGTTCCACCTTCATGCCGGGAATGCTTTCCAGCTTGTCGATGGTGCCGCCGGTGTGGCCCAGGCCCCGCCCGCTCATTTTCAGCACCTTGCCGCCGCAGGCCGCCACCAGGGGGGCCAGCACCAGGGTGGTGGTGTCTCCCACCCCGCCGGTGGAATGCTTATCCACGGGCACGCCGTCCACTTTGGGGCTGAGCATATCCCCGGAGGAAGCCATGGCCATGGTCAGGTCCGCCGTCTCCCGGGCGTCCATGCCGTTCAGGCGAATGGCCATCAGCAGCGCGGACAGCTGATAGGCGGGAATGGAGCCGTCGGCCGCGCCTTTGACAAACGCGCCGATCTGCTCCCGGGTCAGGGCCTTGCCCTGCTTTTTGTCCTCGATAATGGAAATCATGTCCATAAGCGTCACTTCCTTGCGGGTGGGAATCTTGGCGCACAGGCTTCAGCGGCAAGCTCCATCCTTCGCGCAGCCCACAGGCGCAGGCGTTTCACGCCTTGGCGAAAGGGTCCGCGCCGCCTTTACGAGGCCAGAAACCCGGAGCTTTTTACTTGGAACTGAAAAACCTATTCTGCTTCTATTATATTATATCATAAATCCATAGCCCCGTAAAGCAAATGAATCTAAATATACCTTATAAAAGTTGTAACATTTTTTATAAAAACACTTGACCTTGTAACAAAAATGTAATAGAATGTAACAGAAAGATTGTATTTTTCTCAATTTGAACGATCTGAAGACCCTGGCCTGACCGGCCAGAAAACACATGCAGATGGGGTGTTGGTTTACAATGAAGCGAACTGGAAAAATCAAGCGGATGATTTCCGTGCTGCTCCTGCTGGCGATGATTCTTTCCGCCGTGCCCGCTGCCCTGGCGGAAGACGCGCAGCTGGGGTATCTGGTGATCAACAATAACACGGTCAATCGGGTGGTCAATTTCCGCAGGCAGCCCAATACCAATGACAATACCAATTTCCCCATAGCCCGCCTGCCGGAATTCTGGGTGGTTCAGATTCAGGAATCCGTCCAGGTCGGCTCCACGAAATGGTACAAGATCATTGCCAATGTGAACGTGGAGGACAAGTACACGCCTGATTACAAAACAGGCTATGTGATGGCCAGCTACGTGCGCATCATGACCGACGCGGAACGGGCCGCCTATTTGCAGACCGGCGAATTCCTCCCCGAAGGCCAGCTGCCCGGGCCGGACTTTTCGCCCACTCAGGCGCCCTATGAGCCCATCTCTCTTTCCACCGTGGCTCCTGTCAACATTCCGGATCTGGCGGGCGTGATCAGCACCTACGTGCTCACCACCAAATCCGGCGTGAATCTGCGCCAGACGCCCAACGGCTCCATCATGAATGCTTCCAGCCTGATCGAGTCCGGCCGGGTGCTGTCCTGCTACCGGATCTTTTCTCCGGATGAATATGATTCCTACGCCTGGGCCCTGGTGCAGTACAACGGCATGACGGGCTTTATCCGGGGCGACTGCTTTGTGGAGTGCGACGTGAACGGCAATGTGAAGCAGCCCGCCGCGCCCACTGCCGCGCCGGTGGTCACTTCCATGCCCGTCCCCATGTCCACTGTCGACGTGGGCTTCATTTCCGGCGTCACCCAGGGCGTGGTCACCGCCAACGATGTGTTCCTGCGCAAGACCATGACCACCAACGGCGATTATCTGGCCAAGCTGCCCGCGGGCTGGACCATGACGGTGCTCAGCTCCCATAAATCCAACGGTATTACCTGGTATCGGGTGCAGGGCGGCATTCCCACCGATCCCAACGGCGTTCATACCGGCTACATTCACGGCGGCTACTTTGCCCTGACCGGCGCCATCCAGCCCACGGCCACCGCCGCGCCCTGGTACGTGCCCACCGGGCTGCCCACCGTGGCCCCCACCGCCATCGTCAACGGAGATTCCAATTTCGCCCTGGTGCTGGTGGACGGCGTGAATATGCGCCAGACCCCCGGCGGAGCCACCGTGTCCGTGCTGCCCGCCAATACCGTGGTCACCGTGCTCACCAAGCCCACCAGCTTTACCGCCAACGACTGGTACTTCATCCAGTACAACGGCTTTATGGGCTATCTGCCCGCCACCTCTGTGCGGGTGCTGAGCACCTCCGAGCTGGACAACGGCTATCCCCCCGTGATCGTTACCGCCGCGCCCGGCACGGCCACCGCCGTCCCCGCCCCCGTGGTGACGACGCTGCCCGCCGGAATCAAGGGCTATGTGAAGCTCATCAAGGACAAAGTGAACGTGCGTCAGGCTCCCGCGGGCACCATCCTCACGGGCACCGACAAATCCAAGCTGAAGGTGGGCACCGTGATCGCTTACATGGACGGCCCCACCCAGAAGATCGACGGCTACGAGTGGGTGCTGATTTCCTATAACGGCCTCACCGGCTATATCCGTTCCGACTGCTACGCCTTCTGCGATGAAGCGGGCGCCATCATCGTGGCCCCCACCGCCACGCCCCTGGTGAATCCCACCTTCGTGCCCGGCGGCACCCAGGGCTATATCAAGCTGCTCAAGGGCGGCGTGAACCTGCGCCGGGCCCCCGGCGGTGAAACCATCGCCCAGCTGGCCAAGGGCACCATCCTGCCTTACTTCAACATGGCCAAGCAGAACAGCGCCACCCTGGAAACCTGGTATGAAGTCTATTCCGTCCAGAAGGGCACCTTCGGCTATATCCTGAGCACCATGGCGGAGCCCTGCGACGCTCAGGGCAACCCTGTCACCCCCGCCCTGCCCACCGCCTCCCCCGCCACCGTGATCGGCTACGTGGCCACCAACATTTCCTCCGTGTGGCTGCGCTCCAACCCCTCCGCCGACAGCGCCACCATCGGCCAGGTGAAGGCCAAGGGCACCGTGTTGCCCCAGATCGGCCCGGTGGTGAAGAACGGCTACGACTGGGATCCCGTGGAAACCAAGGAAGGCCTCCGGGGCTATCTGCGGGGCGACTGCGTGTTCTCCCTGGCAGAATGGCAGCTGGAGGAATACCAGAGGACCGGCAAGATCGCCACCCCCACCCCCGGCCCCGCCACCCCGCGGCCCGGCAACAGCAGCTATATCATCACCACCTTTGACAAAGTGTATATCCGCCAGACCCCCAGCACCAAGGCAGCCGCCCTGGGCCAGATGGCCATCGGCTCCGTGCTGCGCTTTACCGGCACCCAGACCGTGGGCAAGGTCCTTTGGTATCAGGTGCTGTACAACAATCAGGCGGGCTGGCTGCACGGAGATTATGCCCGGGTGCTGACCAACGCTGAATACGATAATATGTACGCCACGCCCTCCCCCGTGCCCGGTTCCACCACCGTGCCCCCCGCGGCGCCCGTTCTGGAGGACCTGAGCGACATGGCCGTGACGCTGCTGGACAAGGTGAACATCCGCGCCAAAGGCGCCATGAACGGCAAGGAAATCGGCATGGTAGACCGGGCCGGCACCAAGCTGACCTACCTGGGCAAGTACACCGTGCCCACCAAGGACAATAATTTCTATTGGTTCTATATCCGCTATGGCAACGTGTCCGGCTGGATGCGGGGCGACTGCGTACGGGTGCTGACCGTGGCCGAAAAGGCCGCCCAGAACCAGCCCACCGTTACCGTCTCCCCCTCCCAGACCGCAACCTACCGCACCCTGTATAAGAATTCCAGCGGCGACGACGTGTACGCCCTCCAGTATCGCCTGTCTCAATTGGGCTATCTGGCCGCCGACCAGGTGAACGGCTATTACCTGACCAGCACTGAAAACGCCGTAATCTCCTTCCAGCGAGCCTACGGCCTGACTGTGGACGGCGTGGCGGGCTCCATGACCCAGCATGCCCTGTTCGGCACCACCGACCCCACCGTCACCTCCGCCCCCGGCAGCCCCGGCGTGCCTCAGTATGCCGACGGCAGCTCCGTCACCGTGACCCTGTATCCCGTGGAAAAGAGCGATTGGTTCACCGGCGATATCCAGAACGTGTGGCCCAACGGCTCCGTGGCCATCCTCACCGACGTGTACACCGGCATTTCCTTCAAGGCCCAGCGCCTCTACGGCGGCAACCACGCCGACTGCGAGCCTGTGGACACCTCCGACACCGCCGCCATCTGCGCCATCTATGGCGTAAGCCGGCCCCAGGAAATCGAGGACCGGGAGCAGGAGCTGCAGTCCTACCGCCGCCGTCCCACCTGGGTCACCGTGGGCGGACGCACCTTCTGCGCCTCCGTGTACGGCATTCCCCATAACTACTCCGGCGACCGGATTCCCAACAACAACTACACCGGCCAGTTCTGCGTCCACTTTACCAACAGCCGGACCCATACCACCAATATCGTGGACCCGGATGCCAGCTACAACAACTACTTCGGAGCCCAGAGCGCCATTCAGTACGCTTATGAGCACTCCATCAGCGGCCAGAAGTAACAAAATGAAACAATACGATGTAATGATCATCGGCGGTGGCGCGGCGGGATTGACCGCCGCGCTTTCCGCATCAAAACAGGGCGCGAAAACGCTGATCCTGGAAGGCGCGCCCCGGGTGGGCCGGAAGATCCTGGCCTCCGGCAACGGCCGGTGCAACCTGGCCAACGCCCGCAGAGCCCCCTACCCCGGGGGAAACGATTTCGCCAGAAGCGTGCTGGCCCAGGTGCCTGTGGATCAGGTGCTTGCCTTTTTCCATGACCTGGGCCTGGTGACGGTGGAGGAGGAAGGGGGCCGGGTCTATCCCGGCTGCGGCCAGGCCGCCGCGGTGCTGGACGTGCTGCGCGCCGGGCTGGCGCGGCAGGGAGTAGAAACCCTCGCCGATGCCCCGGTCACAAGCCTCAAAATCATTCCCGGCGGCCTGCGCCTGACAACGCCCCAGGGAAGCTTTGAAGCCCCCGCCGTAATAGCTGCCTTTGGGGGCATGGCGGGCGGCAAACTGGGCCATGACGGCAGCCCCTATCGGCTGCTGACGGACTTGGGCCACACCCTCATCCCCCCCTTCCCCGCCCTGACCCCGCTGACGGCGGAAAAGAGCGCGGTAAAGGGCCTGAGCGGCCAGCGGGCCCCGGTGCTCCTGACCCTGTGCGGCAGAAAAAACAATCGCCCCATCGCAGTCCCCTGCCAGGGGGAAGCGCTGTTTACCGATTACGGCGTCAGCGGCGTTTGCGCCATGGAGCTGGCCCGGTATGCGGCGGAAGAACAAAAGAAAACCGGACTATGGCCCATGCTGTACATGGACTTTTCCCCCATGCTGGGGTTGGCGCCCCGGGCCTTTGGCTGGCTGAGCCCCAGGCAGGGGGATCCGGAAAGAAACCTTTCCGCCGTGCAGGCATTCCTGGAAGAGCGCCTGCATAGGATGCCCAAGGAGGCCCTGCTGCGGGGCATGGTCCCCCGGCTGCTGGCGGAGCGCCTGCAGGGGCAGAGCCTTTCCCAGCTGGCCCGCAGCCTGGCCGCGTTCCCGGTGCCCCTGACCGGAATCAAGGGCATGGACGCCGCCCAGGTCACCGCGGGAGGCATTTCCACCCAGGAATTTGACAGGGATACCCTGGAATCCCGGCTCGTGCCCGGGCTCTTCGCCGCCGGGGAGCTGCTGGACGTGGACGGCGACTGCGGCGGCTACAACCTGCAGTTTGCCTTCGCCTCCGGCCTCATCGCCGGGAAAAATGCGGCGGCCCACTGACCTGACCCCAAAGGAGGAATTCTTTATGTCCGAAGCGTTCACCCATGTCAAGCCCGGCGCGCTGCTGGCCCCGGTGCCCGCCGTGATGGTTTCCTGCGCCCTGCCCGGTGAAAAGCCCAATATCGTCACCATCGCCTGGGCGGGCACGGTGAATTCCGATCCGCCCATGTGCTCCATTTCCGTGCGCAAGGAGCGCTTCTCCCACAGCATCATCCGGGATTCCGGAGAATTCGTCATCAACCTGGTGGGCCAGGCTCAATTGAAGGCCATGGACTATTGCGGCGTAAAATCCGGCCGGGACGTGGATAAGTTTTCCGCCTACGGCCTGACCCCCGTTTCCGTGCCGGGGTTTGCCGCCCCCGCCATCGGGGAATGCCCCCTGTATCTGGCCTGCCGGGTCACCACCGTGCAGGAGCTGGGCAGCCATGATTTATTCCTGGGCGTGGTGGAGCAGCTGGGCGTGCAGCCCGGGCTGATGGACGCGGCGGGCCGCATCGATTACGCCAAGGCCAAGCTGGTGGCTTACAACCACGGCAATTACTATGCGCTGGGCCAGACCCTGGGCTTTTTCGGCTATTCCATCGCCGCCCCGGACGTGCTGGAGCGCCGGATGAAAGAGCTTCGGTGAAAGGGCGTCATCATTTACAGAACACTTTAAATCAGTTAGGAGTGAGGAGTTAGAAGTGAGGAGTTAATAGTTTGCGCTTTGCGCATAAACAATTTTCAACTCCTAACTCCTCACTCCTAACTCCTAACTGATTGGAAGGACGAAACGATTACCGCTATGAAGAAAGTGCTTGTCCTCCTGACCGCGCTGGCCCTTTTGACGGGCCTCCTGCCTCCCGCTATGCAGGCGTCTTGGATGACGAAGCTGCTGCCGGGCAAGTGGATGCTCATTGCCGGGGGCGGCGCGGAAATATGGGATTTTCACGGGGACGGCACCTGCGTAAGCTCCACATACGCAGGCGCATCCTCCGCCCATACCTGGCGGGTGGAAGCCGCCACGGAAGCGGATTTGGAACAGCTCTGGGCAAAGCCCTGCCTGGTGCTGGTGATCGACGAAGCCCGCTATGGCCTGCATTTTAACTGGCAGACCATGGAAACGACCCTGGGTATCCTGGAGGGCGGCATCCTTCCGGAGGAAGAGCGGGCCTTGACCGCGCCGCTGCCCCTTTGCGTCAGCATCACGAATGGCATGGGCGGGGGCGGCTATGTGCGCATGAAGGACCAATAGCGTATTTTCGGAGGAAACAAACGTGTATCAAGCCCTGTACCGGGTCTGGCGGCCCAAGACATTTTCCGATATGGTGGGCCAGGAGGCCATCGTGCGGACGCTTCGCAACCAGGTCATGTCCGGCCGCATCGCCCACGCCTATCTCTTCTGCGGCAGCCGGGGCACCGGCAAAACCAGCGCCGCCCGCATTCTCACCCGGGCCATCAACTGTGAAAACCCGCAAAACGGCGACCCCTGCGGGGAATGCGGCAGCTGCAAAACCATTGAAAGCGGCGCTTCCCTGGACGTGTATGAAATGGACGCGGCCAGCAACAGCCGGGTGGAGGAAATCCGCGACCTGCTGGAAAAGGTGGATTATCCCCCCCAGTTCGGAAAATACAAGGTGTACATCATCGACGAAGTGCACATGCTTTCCAACGCTGCCTTTAACGCCCTGCTCAAAACCCTGGAGGAGCCGCCGGAATACATGGTGTTTATCCTGGCCACCACCGAGCCCCAGAAGCTGCCCTCCACCATCCTGTCCCGGTGCCAGCGGTACGACTTTGGCCGCTATTCCGAGGATCAGATCGCGGGGCATTTGCACAACGTGGTCACCCAGAGCGGCGAAAAAGCCGAGCCGGAAGCCCTGAACCTGATCGCCCGGGCCGCCGAGGGCGGCATGCGCGACGCCCTGTCCATTCTGGATATGTGCATGGGCGGCGGCGAAACCATTACCGAGGAGCACGTCCGGGACGCCCTGGGCACGGCGGACAGGACCTTCCTCTTTTCCTTCGCGGACGCCCTGGCCCGCCGGGACGGGGCGGAAGCCCTGCGGCTCATTGACCAGCTTATGCGATCCGGCCGGGACGTGCAGGTGTTTTTAAAGGACGTATCCGCCCATCTGCGCCTGCTGATGGCGGCCATGCTCTGCGGCCCCGGGGAAGCGCTGCCGGGAGTCAGCGGGGAAAACATCCGCCGCTATGCCGACCAGGCCAAGCAGTTTTCCCAGCAGCGGCTGATGCGGGTGCTGGATTTGAGCATGCGGGCGGAAGCGGACACCCGCTGGGCCTCCTCCGCCCGGTCGGTGCTGGAGGTATTCGCCCTGCGGGCCTGCGACCAGCCGGAGGAGCAGGACTATGAGGCCCTGCTGGAGCGGGTGGCGGAATTGGAGCAGCGGCTTTCCCAACTGGAGCAAAGCGGCGTTCGGATGCCCGCGCCCGGGGAAAGCGGACAGAGCGCCCCCAAAAAGCCCGCCGCGCCCAAACCCGCGCCCATCACAGAATCCGCCGTGCCCCCTGGCAGCCGCGCGCCCAAGGACGTGTGGAACGATATGCTCAAAATCATGAAAAAGCAGGAGCCCGCCATTTACGCCCCCCTGAGCCGGGCCCGGTACGGCGGCTATCAGGACGGCGTTTACAAAGCCCTGTTTGCCCAGGAGGAGGCCATTTTCTCCAATATGCTCTCCGCCGACGAGCGGCGGAAAAAAATCGAAGCCGCCCTGAACCAGTGCGGCGGTCTGGACGCCAAATTCCAGGCCGTCTCCCAGACGCCGCCCCCCGACCCCAACGCGGACAAGCGGGCGGACAAAAACATGGCCGATCTGATCGACATGTTTGGCCGGGACAAGGTACAGATCGACGAATAAAAGCCCGCCCTTGCGCAGAGCGGAAGCCCATGGAAAGGAGCGCGCAATGAACTCCAATCGCGGTCAATACAACGATTCTCCCCTTTACAACATGAAAACCCCCAAGAAGCCTCCCCGCCGCGGCTCCCAGGAGCAGGCCACCCAGCAGGGCCAGGGGGAAGCGCAGCCCCAGGGTTTAAAGCGCCATGCCTTTTTATCCGTGGCGCTCTCCTTCCTGCTGCCGGTGATGTTTTTAGTGGCTTTGATCGTGCAGAGCAATGAACTGCGCTGGGCGTTTCTGGCCGCCGCCGCCCTGGCGGTGATCGCCATGTGGGTACTGGGGGCCTTCGTGCGCAGCGCCCGGAACACCCTGACGGTGGTGTATCTCGCCCTGGCGGCGGTGATTGCCCTGGCGCTGTTCATTAATCTCCAGGCCAATGGCGATTCCATCGCGGCCAGCCGGGCACAGCCCGCCGGCATCACGCCGGACGCGGCAGGGCTGATGGAGGTGATGGAGACCGCCACCCCCGAGCCCACCGTGGACCCGGCGGGCACCAAGTCCGAAGCGGAAAAACGGCTGGACGGCTTTTTTGAGGCCTGGATGAAAAACCAGATCCAGGTGATCCGGGATTATTGCAGCCCCGCCTGGATCAACGCCACTGTCTCCCCCACCAACGTGCTTTTCCAGCAGCTCAGCGGCAACATCCCCGTGGATTACGCCATTGAAGAGGCGGGCGGCAGCGACGGCAGCAGCAGCCGGGTGATCACCGTACGGGCCTATTTCCCAGACGGCGCCGAAGTGGTGCCCAAGCGCATGAACGTGCGCATGGTGAAAACCAACGAGGTCTGGTACGTGGACCCCAACTCCCTGGACACCGTGCCCATCAACGAGGAGGAGGAAGCCAAGGCCGCTTCCAGCCAGGTGTATGTGGGCAACCTGGCCCTGGGCAGCACCAAGGCCCCCGTGGTCACCGACCCGCCCGGCACGGAAAGCGACGTGAAGGTGTACTACAACAAGGCGGGCAAGGGCAAGTATTACCATGTGAACCGCATCTGCCCCGCCGTCAATTCCCAGTGGTGGCCCATGGAGGAATTTTCCTTCAGCCTGATCAACAGTCAGGAATTTAAAAATCTGATTCCCTGCGAAAAATGCGGCGCGCCTGCCCGGCCCGCCGTGAGTCAGTAAAGGGAAGCGGCATAGGCCGCCATTTCGCACAGACACTGCAAATGGCAATATTTCACCTGAGCCCCCAGCCCCACAGCCGTGGAGGCGTTCAGCGCCTCTTCCAGGCTTTGGGCGCATTCGCTCAGCACCCTTTCCAGCGCCGCCACCGCCTCGGGAGGCTGCTGCCCAAAGCGGGAGAGCAGCCCCTCCCGAAGCGCGTTCAGCGTATCCCGCTCGGAAAAAAGGGCCGCCCGGACATCGCTCAGGGGGATTTCTCCCCGATCCAGGGAAAGGCTCAGGGCGTACAGGTGCCCCGTCAGCTTTTCCATAGCGTCCCAGGCGTCGGAAAGGGCCGTTAATTGGCTGCCGCGCCCCGACAGCCGCAGCGTCACGGCGGGCAGGGCCACCTCCACCACGGCGGTATCCACCCCGTGCCTTTCTTTCAGCCGGGTCATCACCGCCTGGGCGTCCGCCCGGGTTTCATAGGCCGCTGCCAGCGCCCGGCAGCCGTCCTTTTCAAACACATAGCCTCCCGCGCCCCGGGCCCGATAAGCCTTCGCGGTTTGCAGGGCGGCTTCCCGGGAATCAAACACGCCCAGCTGGAGGGCGTACCAGCTTTTCGCGTTCAGGGTCACGGTGCGCGTTTCCGTTTTCTCTTCGATAGGCGCTTTCGTGGCCGCTGGCGGGGCGGACAAAACCGGCGGTCTTTCCCCCTGCAGCGCAGCCGCGCCCAGGCCCAGGGCAGCGCCCAGCAGCAGCATGGCCCACGGGCCCATCCCCCGTCCCGTTTTATAACGCTTTGTTTTCAGCCTGCCCGCCCGCATCCCGATCCCCTCCCGTCTCCTGCATTGTATGCGGGCGAAAGAAGATTTATGAAGAACCAACCGACCGAAAGGAGCCGCCATGCGTTACCACATTGACACCATTCCCGTCTGGGACGCCATGAAGCTGGGCGGGGAATGCCCCCTGTGCGCCCTGCGCCGCCGGAACGAACTGATCGACGTGGACAGATTTCTCGGCGCGTCGGTGATGGAGCCGGACACCCGCATCCAGGTCAACGCCGTGGGCTTCTGCGCCCATCATCAGGTGCTGCTTTACGAGCAGAAAAACCGCCTGGGCCACGCCCTGATGATGCACACCCATTTAAAGGAAACCATGGGCAAATTAAAGCCCCTCCTGGCCCAGGCGGCCCAGGCCGGGGAAAAGAGCGCCTCCACCCCTGCCCTGAAAAGGCTCATGGGCAAAAGCGAGGGCAAGGAGGGCTTAAAAGAAGCGGCGGCAAAGATCCGGGCCATGTCCCAAAGCTGCATCCTGTGCGACACCATCGAGGAGCATACCCGGCGCTACGCCTACACCATGCTGCACCTGTACAAAAACGACCCTTCCTTCCGCAAGGCCTTCGCCGCCTCCAAGGGCGTGTGCCTGCCCGATATGGCCATGCTGCTGGAAATGGCGGACGAGGCTCTCTCCGGCGACATGCTCCGGGATTTTATCCGGGATTTATCCGCCGCCATGGACGCAAGCCTGTCCAAAATGGAAAAGGATATTGAAGGCTTCACCCTGAAATTTGATTACCGCAACGCCGACAAACCCTGGGGCGACAGCCGGGGATCGCTGGAGCGGACCATCAATAAACTGCAGGGCTGGTGCCTGGGAGAGGAGCCGAACCCCAAATGACTGACCGCGCCCGTTTGATTTGCCTGCTTGTGTGCTGCGCCCTGCTGCTGTGCGGCTGCATGACCTCGCCGCCGGATTCCCTCAAGCGCTCCGGCACGGAGGGCCAGCGCCTGATCAGCGCCAGCACTGAGGGCCTTGCGCCCGATCAAAAATCCGTGACCCTGTATTTCCGCTACGGCAGCACCGGCTTTCTGGCCCCGGAAGCCCGGCTGGTGACGGTCCAGCGCAATGAAAGCCTGGAAAAGGCCGTGGTGAAAGCCCTGCTGGGCGGCCCGCTGAACGCGGCCCTGTCCCCGCTTTTTCCCAGCGGGGTGGAGGCACTGTCCGCCGTCAATCAGGACGGCACCCTGTTTTTGACCTTGAATGAAGCGCTGCTGGGCCGCTATCCCGACGAGCCCGGCGACGTCTCCGTAGGTGCCTGGAAAACCGAAGGGCCCCTGCGCCGCCAGCTGTGCCTGGATTCCCTGGCCGCCACCCTCACCGAGGCGGGCCTTTGCGACCGGGTGCAGGTGCTGGTGGAACGCAGCCAGGCGTCCATGCGGCTGACGGCGGGCTTTTTGAACCGCTCCGCCGATGCGGCGCTGCTGCCGATGCTGACCCGGAATGAAGATACGCTGCTCACCCCCCACAACACCGCCCAGCGCATCCTGCAAAGCTGGCGGGAGCAGGACTGGAACACCCTATCCGCTTACACCGCCAATGCTTCCGGCGAGCAAAGCGCCCTGGACGCGTTTGCGGCGGCGGAAAAGCTGGTGGACTATACCCTGTCCTGCGGCAGCGTGAGCTTTGATGGGCAGACCGCCCTGGTGACAGCCGATTTGACCTTGCAGGGCCAGGGGCAGGACACCGCCGTGCCCGGCTATCCCCTGCGCCTCATCCGGGAGGACGGCATTTGGAAAATGGACTACGAAACGCTGCTGGATATGATGGGCAAGAAATAAATGAGATTGCAGAGTACAGAGTGCAGAGAGTATAGCCTGACATAAGCAACGAATCCAGACTTGGAACGACTAAAAATATCTGCACGCTGAACGCTCGTCTTCCTATTGCCTAATGCCTGTTGCCTATTGCCTTTCGCCGAATACTATTAAGCCTTCTTCAACAGATCATAACGAAATCATTTATCTTCCTGACCGAAAGCTGGTGGAACATTGATGAAGCGCCCCATTTTGCGCGTTCTGGGCCTTTTGCTGGTATGCGCGCTGCTGACGGGCTGTCAAAGCGCGGAAACCCCTGGCGCTGTCCAGGTGACACTGCCTCCCGCCGCCGTGAAGCACACCGCCCCCACAGGGGACGCGGCCCAGGCCTACGAGCAAACGGTGATGCTGTATCTGCCTTCCCTGGACGGCACCCGGCTCATTGCGGTGCCCAAGCGGATGAGCCTGCCCGCCGGAGCGCCCATGACGGAAACCATGGCCCGGGCGCTGCTGACAGAGCCCGCCGGGTCAAACACCGCCGTGCTGGGCAGCGGGGTGGAGCTGAGCCTGGCGGCGGGGGAAGCGGTAGAGGTCTCCGGGCAGGTGGCCACGGTGAGCCTGGCCCCCTCCGCCCTGGCGCTGACCTATGAGCAATTGTTTACCGTGGGCCAGGCTTTGGCCAATACCCTGTGCCAGTTTGGCGACGTGCAGTATGTGAACCTGCTGATCCAGGGCGTTCAGCCCGGCATGGGCCCCGGCGTTCAGCCCGCCGGCTGCTATCAGGCCAACACCCGGGAGGAGCTTTCCGCCCTGTGGGCCCGGGCCGCAGCCTCCCAGAGCCGCCGGACCTACACCGCCGCCCTGTATTTTCCCGCCCCTTCGGGCAAGGGCATCCTGTGCGAGCCCCGCACCCTGGCCTTCAGCGGGGCTGATCTGCCTTCCATGGCGCTGATGCTGCTGGACGCGCTGTCCACGGAAGCGGCGCTTTTGCCCCGGGCGCCCCGGTGCCCGGATTTTCGGCCTCTGCTGGCGGAAGCGCCCAGCGTGGATGAAAGCAGCGGGCAAAGGCGGCTGGTGCTGAAATTTCAGGAGGGCCTGAACCGGACGCTCATTGACGCGGGCATTACCCGCTCGGTAATGATGGCTTCCCTGACCTATACCATGACCACCTTCCTGCCCCATCTGGACGCCCTGGAGGTGAGCATCGGCAGCGAGCGCATTTCCTCCCTTTCCCCTTCTGGCGTATACGGACGCTCCGGAGACATCATCTCTTTTGAAGAAGGCGCTCTCAAGCGCTCGGATTTTTCCGGGTTCCTGCTGGCGGAATGCGGGCTGTACCTGGCCGACGGGGAGGGGCAATTGAAGCAGGTTTACCGGCCCGTGCCCTTCCGGGACGCCTATGACCCCCGAAAGCTGGTGGAGCAACTGCTGCTGGGCCCCCAGCCCTTTGACAGCGTGCCGGGCCTCTCCCCCACCCTGCCGGAGGACTTGCGGGACAGCGACCTGCTGGGCGCGGCCTATGACGGCGACGTGCTGGTGCTGAACTTTTCCGGCAGGCTGCCGGAATTGTGCCGGGATTTAAGCGCCCCGGCAGAGGAAAGGCTGGTTTACAGCCTGGTCAATACCCTGTGCGGGCTGCCGGGCGTAAAGCGGGCCGCCATTTTCGTGGAGGGGAAACAGCCCGAATCCCTGGGCGGCAGCATCTATCTGCCCGGCGATTTTCTGCCTCTGCCGGAAAAATAATCGGTTTGTCGTTGTTCAGGCGCAAAAAAAGCACTTTAAGCGAAAAGGCAATAGCATTAGGCAATAGGCATTAGGCAATAGACGAGAGAGCGCAGTAGACTGAGTTTAAAGCGCAGAGAATAGACGGACACAAGGAACGATTGCAGACTTGGAATCACTATAATATCTATCCTCTGAACTCTTCAAGCTGAACTCTAATTCTTCTATTACCTATTGCCTTTTGCCTTTTGCCTAATCATTTAAAGCGTTCTTCCATTTACCACAGAACATCTTCGCTGCTTTATGGTCAGCTTCCCGTGGACCGGTAAAAGCGCATGGCCCGCTGGAACACGGCGTACATGACAGCAAACAGCGCGGCCCCGGCCAGAGGCGTCACGAAGGCCGTCCAGTCTGGCCAGCCGTACAGGGGCTTACCCAGGATATAGGCGGCGGGCACATGCAGCGTCAGGGCGAAGGGCGCCACCACGGTAAAGATCAATCGCAGGGGCCGGGGAAAAATATCGATGGGATACTGGCAGGCGCTGCGGCCGCCATAGGTCAGGGCGTTCACCAGCTCCACGGATTTCACCGAATGGATGGAAAACACCGCCTCGATCAAAAACAGTCCCAGCACCAGCAGCACTCCCAGCAGAATGGATTCCGCCATGGCCAGCCCTTTGAGGACTGTCCATTGTACCTTGGACATGCCGCTGCCGATCACCAGCGCCGCCACCCCCACCGCGATGCAGGAAACCCGCCGGGGATCAATGGCGGAGCACAGCACCTGGGTCAGCACGCCCCGGGGCCGCAAAAGCAGCGTATCCAATTGCCCGGAGCGCACCAGGGAGGAAAAATTGCCCGTCACGCCGCGCCCGAAAAACTCCGTCAGGTAAAAGGTGACGGACATCATGCCGAAAAAGAAGAATAAATCCCCGGGCATCCATTGGCCCAGGCGCCCAAACCGATCCACGATCAGGATCACCGCCAGCATCTCCCCGCCCTCCATCACAAGCTGGGCCAGGGTCTGCATGAAGAAGGAGGCGGGATACTGCAATTGGCTTTTCAGCAGCATGGCCATGGAGCGGAAATACAGCTTGATGGTGTTCATTTTTTACCCTCCCTGAATGACCAGCCGCTGCTGGTTCCGCTTCCACAGCATGAGGCCCAGGAACACCAGGGCCGCCGTCCAGAGAAGCTGTGTCATCAATATCCGCGGGGCGTCCGCCGGGAGCCATTGGCCGGTATACAGGCGGATGGGCGCGTCCAGCAATTGGGCGTAGGGCAGCAGAGTAATCACCCTTTGCCAGGAATCCGGAAACAGGGTCAGGGGGAGAATGTTGCCGGACAGGGTCATCATCATGAGGTTCAGCATGGCCTGCACCCCCCGGGAATCCAGGGTGCGCATGGTAAAGCCCATGGTGATGTTTTCCAGGGCGCACACGCAGAGCAGGCCCAGGGCCAAGCCAACCAAGGCCAGGGCAAGCCCCGCCGGGGAGGCAGGCAAATGAAGGCCCCAGCCCGCCGGAAGCAGGGAAGCAAACGCCAGCATGGGCGCGGCCCGAAGCAAACTGCCCAGCAGCTTCTGCGCCAGGATGCGGGCGTAATAATACCCGTATAACTGCAAGGGGCGGCACAGGTCATAGGCGATGGCCCCGGTGCGGATTTTGTCCAAGAGGTCTGCGTCGGAGGCCAGCAGCATCCGGAAAAACGCCTGCTGGAGCCACACATAGGTGGCCACGGATTCCATGGGCATGGTCTGGGGCTTGCTTTGGTACAGCGCCCGGTACAGCGCCACTAAAATCAGCCCGAAAAACACCTGGCAGATAATGCCGCCCACCACCGCGCCGCGGTATTGCAGCTCCATCCGCCAGCGCATCCGGAACACGGAAAGATATGCTTTCATACGTCACCACATCTGTTTGTTGCGTTTAAAAAGTATCCAAGTAAAAACTGATCAATTCAAAATAGCTTATAAAGATACAATGTAAGGAACGGTCAAAGGGTAGGGGCGTTTATCTCCGCCCGTAAAGCAGGCATTACAAATGTTGGGAGAACAAGTACATGAAATAATTCTCTTGGGCGGGCGGATATTATCCGCCCCTACAAGTCGCCCAGCCAGCAATCGTATAAAAATAAATTGATTTGAATTGATCATTCTTTACACAAGTGAATCATGCAATAGACGATAGAGTGCGAAGCGCAAACTATGAACTCCTCACTCCTAACTCCTCACTCCTCACTGATTGCAATATTACAAGTCCATCTCCCGATACATGGCGGCGATCAAATGATCAATGTTCTGGGGCTGGGCGGTGAGCTCCCGAATGGGCCCGGCGCTTTGCAGCAAAGACAGCAGCTGGGAGGTGGGCAGCGCAGCGGGGGCATAGGTGATTTTCCAGTCCGCCCCCTCCCGGCTGACGGCGCAGCTTTCCGGCAGGGGCGGCAAAGAGGTTTCGGCTTCATAGCGCACGGTCAACTGGCGCAGGGTATCATACCGGGAAAGCAGCTGAGGCAGCGCCCCGTCATAGAGCTTTTTCCCATGGCCCAGCACCATCACCCGTGGGCACAGGGCGGCGATGTCCTCCATGTCGTGGGTAGTAAGCAGGATAGTGGTGCCGTTGCGTTCGTTTTCCTCTTTCAGAAAATCCCGCAGCGCCAGCTTGCTCACCGCGTCCAGGCCGATGGTGGGCTCGTCCAGAAACAAAAGCTCCGGCCCGTGGAGCAGCGAGCCGCACAGCTCCGCCCGCATCCGCTGGCCCAGGCTCAGCAGCCGCAGGGGCGTGCGGAGGAAATCCTCCAATTGCAGGGCGTCGGTGAGCCGGGCCAGCCGGGCGCGGTATTCCCCTTCCGGCACCCGGTAAATATCCCTGAGCAAAGAAAAGCTGTCCAGGATGGGCACGTCCCACCACAGTTGGCTCCGCTGGCCGAACACCACGCCGATACGGCGCACGTGATCCTTTCTCTCCTTCCAGGGAACCCGTCCGCCCACGTTTACCTGGCCCCCGTCCGGGGTCAGGATGCCGCTCAAAATTTTCACGGTGGTGGATTTGCCCGCGCCGTTGGGGCCGATGTAGCCCACCAGCTCCCCCCGCTCAATGGAAAAGGATACGTCCTGCAGGGCGCGCACCAGCGTTTTTTCCCGCAGCAAACGCCCCTGCCGTTTCTTGCGCACGGCAAAGGTTTTATTCAGCCCTTCCACGGCAATGTAGCTCATGCGTTCCTCCCAAAGGTCCGTCGATGTAAGAAAACAAAAGCGTTAAAAGGGCTCCTATCATAGCATGATTCTTTGAATCCTGTCAAGCAATTCCAAATAAAAAGGCTCAATGTAAAAGTTTGTGGGGGGAACCTCTCTTTGGATGCCAAAGAGAGGTTCCCCCCACACCCCCCTCCGAGAAAGCAATCCAGGAATTGATAATCGCTGTTTTTCCTTTTCTAATGCTTTATGAAGGGAAGAACAATAGATTGATTGGTATCCCCGCAAGATTTTGTAATGAACCAAAAAACGCCTCTCACCGAAGGGAGAGACGGCGCTTGTTGGCAAGGGTTCATCTTCATTTCTCATGCAGCACATTTTCCACCAGGCCCACGGCGGCGCGGACGCAGTCGTCGCATTCGCACAGGACGCAGCCGGTGTCCGCGCCCTTGAGCTCTTTGCAGACGGACGCCCCGCACTGTTCCGTGAAGGCCTGATACAGGGCCTTGGCCGGGCGGAACATGGGCGCGCCCTGATACCGGAAGATGCCCAGCAGCATTTCCGCAGCGATCAGCGCCCCGCAGGTGGATTCCATGCAGCCCATGCCCACGGCGAAGGCGGCGGTCATTTTCTTCATCGTTTCCACCGGAATGCCCGTCTGCCGGGCATAGGCGCACAGCACCGCCTGGCAGCAGTTGCAGCCGGAATGCTTGAGCAGCACGGCGTATTCCTGGAAAAACCCCTTGCGAAGGGCCAGATACCGCTGGTATTTTTCTTCCTTTTCAAAGTGGGCTTCCCGGGTTTGCAGGGGATTGCCTTCGTATCGCAGGGCCGTATCCCCGAACTGCTCGCTGGTCAGGTCGAACACCTGGCCGTCCACGGCGTTATAGCAATGAAAGTTTCCGTCCCCCAGGGGCACGCCATACACCTGGCCCCCGAAAAGATCCTGGGCCAGAAAGGCGGTGACGGAGCATTGGCCCAGAGTGGGATTCTGCCGGGTCCATTCCTTGCGCATCCGGGGCGCGCAGGTATCGGCGCTCCACAGATTTTTCAGCAGGTCGTACATAGCCTGAACCGTCAGGCCGTTTTCATCCCGCAGGGTCACGGCGTTTCCGCCGAAAAAAGAATAAGACATGCTCTGTCCTCCCGCTGATTCGCTGTGTTCGCATCCCCGCGCGGACGGCCTCAATTTCCCCCGCAAAAAAGTTTATTCCTCGTAACTGTTCCGTGGTATCAAGATCGCGTTCAATCAATAAGGAATTAGGAATAAGGAGGCTGGAGTGAATCGCCTGCGCTTCGCGCATTGAACAATTTTCAACTCCTCACTCCTAACTCCTCACTGATCATTACTCCAATCTTTCCAGACACTGGTACAGCCGATCCAATTCGTCCTCGCTGTAATACTGGAGGATGATTTTGCCGCGCTTGCGGCTGCCCTTGAGTTGGGTGCGCAGGCCGAAGGTTTCCCGCAACCGGTTTTCCATGTCCTGCAATTCCAGAGGCAGGGGCCGGGGCTCGGGCTTTTTCCGGGGCAGGACTGTGGGCTCGGCGGCCATCTTTTCCAACTGCCGCACGCTCAGGCCCTCCAGGATCACCGCCTGGGCCAGAGCGATCTGCCGCCGCTCCTCCTCGATGCCGGCCAGCACCCGGGCATGGCCCGCGGACAGGCGGCCCGCGATCACATCGTCCTGCACCGTCTTGGGCAGGTTCAGCAGCCGCAGCAGGTTCGCCACCGCGGGGCGGGATTTGCCCAGCCGTTTGGCGGCCTGCTCCTGGGTGTAATGGCATTCTTCCATGAACTGCTTCACTGCCGCCGCCTCTTCAATGGGGTTTAAATCCTCCCGCTGCAGGTTTTCGATGAGGGCGGCTTCCATTTGCTCCTGGGGCGAAAAATCCCGCACGATGCAGGGCACGGATTCCAGCCCCGCGATCCGCGCGGCCCGGAACCGGCGCTCCCCCGCCACGATGCGGTAGCGCCCGTTTTCCTCCACCACCAGCAGCGGCTGCAGCACCCCCGCCGTGCGGATGGAGTCTGCCAGCGTTTGCAGGGCCGCTTCGTCAAAATCCCGCCGCGGCTGCTCCGGATTCCGGTCGATCTCCGTCACCGCGATCATGCTGACCATGTTGTCCAGATCGTTGCTCTCAGGCAGCAGGGCGTCCAGCCCCCGGCCCAGCCCCATTTTTTTCATAGCGCGTTTCACCCCATCAGCATCTCATTCCAACATAAAAGAAGCTATGTTGAAAACCCGGCTTTTTCGCTTTTCATTTCTGATTCGACAGGCGAATTCCTCTTATCTATATAGACGAATCAGAATACGAAAATGTTCCGTTGATTTTGAAAAAAATGAATCTTTGGAAGTTTTGCACAAATTTACTTTTTTGCTTTGTTCTTTTTGATAATTTCCTGAGCCAATGCCCGGTACGCCTCCGCGCCGGAGCTGCGGCTGTCGTACAGATTGATGGGCAGGCCGTGGCTGGGGGCCTCCCCCAGGCGTACGTTCCGGGGCACGGTGGTTTTGAACACCTGCTGTTTAAAGTGCTTCTTCACCTCCGCCACCACCTGTAAGCCCAGGTTGGTGCGGCCGTCCAGCATGGTCAAAAGCACGCCTTCGATTTCCAGGCCCGGATTCAGCCCCCGCTTCACCCGCTGCACTGTGTTCATCAGGGCCGTGACCCCTTCCAGAGCATAGTATTCGCACTGAATGGGAATCAGCACGCTTTGGGCGGCGGTGAGGGCGTTGATGGTGAGCATGCCCAGGGAAGGGGGGCAGTCCACGATAATAAAATCATAATCCTTCCGGCAGGGCTCCAGCGCTGCCCTCGTCCGGTATTCCCGGCGGTCCATGCCCGCCAGTTCCAGCTCCGCCCCGGCCAAACGAATGTCCGACGGGGCCACGAACAGCTTTTTCTGCTTGGTTTTTTCCACGGTGCTTTCCAGGGGGCATTCCCCCAGCAGCACTTCATACACCGTTTTCTTTCCCGCCCGGACGCCCAGGCCGCTGCTGGCGTTGCCCTGAGGGTCCATATCCACAAGCAACGTGGGCTTGCCCTCATCCGCCAGACAGGCGGCCAGGTTCACAGCCGTGGTGGTTTTTCCCACGCCGCCTTTCTGGTTGGCGATGCAAATAATTTTCCCCATGAAGATCCCTTCTTCAATTGTTCAATCATTTTGTTCTTGATCCGGCGCAGGCTTTCCGGAACGAAAACCCACGCCCGCTTTTCACCGCAGCCACCCCTGCCACCGGAAGGCCGGATAGCAGGACCGCACCACCGACGCGATGGCCGTCAGTTCATCGGGGGACTGCATGGCCCCGAACCGGGTATACAGCACCCGCAGGGCTGACAGGCTGGCATGGCGCATGGAATAATCCCGCAGAAACTGCAGGCTTTCCCGGCTGGCGGGCAGCTGCTCAAAGGGCAGCAGCATCAGTTCATCCGCCATCACGGAAAAATCCTCCACCCGGACGCGCACAAAGGTGCCGTCGGGAAGCTGGGCCAGCATACGGCCGTCGGTGGCCTGGCGCACGGCGCGGAACAAAAGGCTGTCCAGCGTATCGGCCATCTCCTCTCCGCCCCGGCGCAGGGAAAAGCCGTTGAGCCTTCCCGCAATGTCTGCCGTCAGCGGCGTCAGCGCCTGCAGCAGCGGCTCCCCCAGCCAGGGCCTGAGCGTGTTCATCACCTGTACCTGGGAAATCATGCCGCGCCTCCTTCGTGGTTGCCTTGATCCCTCCAAAGATACCACACTCTGACGGGTTTGTCCAGCCTCCCCGATAGGCGGGGAAACTACTTTTATAAGAACATTCGGTTACAATTCCCCGCCTTCTTTGTAACAAGTGAAGCGAATCCATCCTTTTATATAAGCGCAAAATAAAGCGGCGGAAGGCCCCCGGCCCGCCGCCGTCCTGAGAGAACAGGAGATCAATTGAATCCGAAAATCTTCTGGGCGATCTTGTATCCCGCCACGGTGACGGCCCGGCCCCCTTTGCCGGACAGGTGCATCAGCCGCCCCAGCAGCCGATGGCGCAGCACGCCGTACACCCTGGGGTTTTCCTTTTGAATGAAGGCCCACAGGTCTTTTTTCTTTTGCAGGTTTTCTTCGGTGCCGCTCTTGGTCAGCAGCACGGAGGACACGGTGGTGACGATTTCCAGGTAGTTGAGCATATACTTGCGCTTATGGGGATCAGGAATGGAGAAGGGGTCCACCGAGGACACCAGCAGCCGGTTCACCAGCAGCGCCTGGTCGATCCGGCGGATCATCACCTGCTCCTGGACGGACTGGTCGTCCCGGCCGATAAAATAATGGTAGAAATCCACATCCAGGTAGTACATCTTTTCCACGTTTTTAAGGGGCACATACACATACAGCTCGTCCACGTAGAAAGTATGCTTGGGCAAGGTCATGCCGCAGTCCCGCAAAAGCTGGGTACGGTAAATGACGGAATGCATCAGCATATACTGGCCCTTGCGGAAATGCCTGGTTTCCTCCCAGCCGAACACCCGGCCCTGGGGCAGGGCGTGGTGATAGCTCATCACATGCTTGTGGGCAGCGCCTACCTTGTCGTAAATGTAATTGCTCACCAGCATATCGATCTGCTTTTCCGGGGCGGCAAAGCCCCGCAGGGTTTCCAGCACCTTGGGATAGGCTTCCGCGTCTGCCCAGTCGTCGGAATCCACCACCTTAAAGTACAGCCCCGTGGCGTTTTGAAGGCCAACCATCACCGCGTCCCCGTGGCCGCCGTTTTCCTTGTGGATGGCCCGCACGATGCCGGGATATTTCCTTTCATATTCGTCGGCGATTTTTGCGGTATCGTCCTTGGAGCCGTCGTTGACGATGAGGATTTCCACCTCCTCGCCCCCCGGCAGCAGGGATTCCACCGCGTGGCTCAGGTAATCCTGGGAATTGTAGCTGGGAATGGCAATGGACAATAGCTTCATCGGATCATCTCCTGTAATTTTCGTTTCTTGTCAGCGGCGCGGGAATAAGTTATCAGTTCTAAGTTCCAAGTTCCAAGCAAATATAGCCGAGCGGGCAGTAAGCCAATGCGTTGCCACGGGAAAAACATTGTCGTCAAATGAGCTTAGAACTTAGAACTTGGAGCTATCCCTATTATACACCATTCCGCCCTTTCTTTGAAGCGGAAAATCTGCTTTTTCAGCGGCTGATTTTTCATTGAAATAGCGTATGGATTGTGGTATACTTAGGAAACGAAAAGCGGGAAAACGCCGCTTTCAGCGGGGAAAATGTATGATTCAGCAAAAACAGGTTGCGTTTCCTTCCGAATTTGCTATACTTTTTCCGCAGTCAATGATAAAGGGGGAGGATGCAATGCAGCAGAACAAGAAAAATTCCAAGGCGTATGTGATCGCCTTCATCGCCGTGGGGCTGGTGGTGGCGCTGTACAGCCTGATTTTCCCCATGTACCGCTGGCAGCATTATCTGATCGCCGCGGGCATCGCGGTGCTGGTGGGCTGGGTGGTGTTCATCATGGCTCAGGGCCTGGACACCTCCAAGGAAGCGCCCGTTCAGCAGCCCATTCCCAAGACCGGCGACAGCGCCGTGGATTCTCTGGTGGAGAAGGGCCAGGAAATGCTGGCTGAGATCAGAAAGGAAAACGATCTGATTCCCGATCCGGAGCTCACCGCCCAGATGAACCAGCTGGACAAGGTGGCCAATCAGATTTTCCATACCGTGGCCGAGCAGCCCGCCAAAGCGCCCCAGATTCGCCGGTTCATGGATTATTATCTGCCCACGACCCTGAAAATGCTCACCAGCTACCGGAAGATGGATGAGCGCCAGGTGAGCGGCCAGAACGCCCAGGAAACCCGCGCCCAGATCCGCGAGGCCATGGCCACTGTGCTCAAGGCTTTCGATAAGCAATTGGACGCCCTGTATCAGGATGAAATGCTGGACATTTCCACCGATATCGACGTGATGGAAACCATGCTGCGCCAGGACGGCCTGATCGATACCGGCGTGAAAAACGGAAAGATGTGAGAGCGGATCAAGTTCTAAGTTCTAAGCTCCAAGTTCCAAGCTGATTTTGTTCCTCTTTTTCGCGCATAACAGACGGAAGACATTTCCGCTTAGAACTAAGAACTTAAAACTTTGAACTAAGAACTATGAATTGAAAACTGATCAAGATGAATCGCTGTGAAAGGAGCCACCCACGATGACTGAAAACAACATGGCCGAAGCCCAGGCCCATGCCGCCCCGGTGCTGACCCTCCATTCCGAAGCGGAAGCCAAGACCCAGCTGGAACACGCAGTGGAGACCCTGGAAGATTTGGCTGCCCAGGTTCCCCAGGCTCCCGACGCCAAGGAAGCCGTAGCCAGCCTGGAATCCTCTCTCACCGAAGAAGAAAAGAAGCAGGTGGCGGATTTTTCCAAAACCATTGATATCACCAATCCCGACCATGTGATGCTCTACGGCGCGGACGCCCAGAAGAAGATTTCCGGCTTTGCCGACACCGTGCTGGCCAACGTGAAAACCGGCGACACCGGCGAAGTGGGCGATATGCTCACCAAGCTGATCACCGAGCTCAAGGGCTTCAACGCCGCCGGCGAAAAGCCCAAGGGCCTGCGGGGCCTGTTCTTCGGGGCCAAGCAGCAGATTTCCACCATCCAGGCCAAGTATGAAGACGTGAGCAAGAACGTGGAAGGCATCGCGGGCAGCCTGGAGGAGCATCAGGTGCAATTGCTCAAGGACGTGGCCATGTTCAATAAGCTCTACGACATGAACCTGGCTTACTTCCACGAGCTGACCATGTACATCGTGGCGGGCGAGCAGCGCCTCAAGGAAGTGCGGGAAACCGACTTAAAGGAGCTCCAGGAAATCGCCGAAAAGAGCGGCGACGCCATGGACGCCCAGAAGGCCAACGACCTGGCCGCCCAGTGCGACCGGTTTGAAAAGAAGCTGCACGATTTAAAGCTCACCCGGCAGATTTCCATGCAGATGGCGCCCCAGATCCGTCTGCTGCAAAACAACAATTCCCTGCTGGTGGAGCGCATCCAGTCCACCCTGGTCAACACCCTGCCCCTGTGGAAAAATCAGATGGTGCTGGCCCTGGGCCTGCACCACAGCCAGCAGGCCATGGAAGCCCAGAAGGCCGTGACCAATATGACCAACGACCTGCTGCGCAAGAACGCCGAAACCCTGAAAATGGGCACCGTCGAAACCGCCAAGGAATCCGAGCGCGGCATCATCGACCTGGAAACCCTGGTGCAGACCAACCAGTCCCTGATCGACACCATCAACGAGGTGTCCCGCATCCAGCAGGAGGGCCGCCAGAAGCGGGCCGAGGCGGAAAAGACCCTGGCAGCGATGGAAAAGAACCTCAAGGAAAAGCTGCTGACCATGTAATGAACCAACAAAGGAGGGCCGTCAATGAAACTGAAAACGGGAACGGCATTCGCCATCATGGTGGTGCTGATCATCGCCAGCGTGCTGTTTGGCGCATATAAAGGCTGGAGCGGTGAAAAAGCCCACGTGGACGCCACCTACGCGGGTCTGGAAAGCATGCTGCAAACCCGGGTGGAAACGGCCTACAATATCCTCTCGGTCGCCAAGCGCCATCTGTCCGATACGGACGAAGGGTATCTGCGGGTGGTGATGGACCGGGACGAAATCGACAACCAGTACAACGACCTGTCCCGGAAGGCCAAGGCCAACGACGCGCTGACCAAGGACGCCGCGGCGCTGCTGGCCCAGCTGAAAGCCATGGAGAGCGTGCAGAAGGACAGCCGGGACAAAATGTATGTGGAAAGCTATCTGCCCCAGATGCTGGCCGAAAGCGAGGAGCGCACCGTGGGCGCGGTTTACAACCAGGCCGCGGCGAACTTCAACAACCGCATCAACGGCACCTTCAGCGGCTTTCTGGCCAAGCTGATGGGCATCAAACCCGCCAGCGTATTCTCAGCGCAGTAAGAAAGGGGGAGGACATTATGCGCGCGATCCGTTTATTTGCGCTTACCTTGGCGCTGATCCTATGCATCGGCCTGACGGCGCCCGCCCTGGCCGAAACCAAGTATCCTCCCCGTCCCCAGGGCACCGTGGCCGACCTGGCCGGGGTGCTGGGCGAATCGGTGATCGAGGATATGGAAACCTTTTCTTCCCGGCTCTCCTCCGCCACGGGGGGCAAAATGTATGTGCTCACCCGGCATTTCCTGGGCGGCGTGGAGGCGTCGGGATACGCCAAGAAGGTGTTTGACGTTTGGGGCCTGGAAGCCAACGACGCCCTGATGCTGATGGTGATCGGCGAAGAATCCTACGCCCTGTGCCTGGGCACGGAAGCCCAGAAGGCCCTGTCCAACGATACCCAGATCAGCCTGCTGGCCAACAACTTCCGCACGCCCTTCCTGAACCGGCAGTATGACGAAGCCCTGACCCAGCTGGCCCGGAACCTGGGCCAGAGCCTGGCGAAATACAAGGGCCAAAGCCTGGATCTGTCCGGCCTGTTCGGCCAGGCCAGCATCCAGACCACGCCCCAGCCCCAGAAGGAAAGCGACTGGTGGTACGGCATGTTCGCCCGGGACGATTACGACGCCCGGGAAAGCGACGATGACCAGTATTGGCGGGACTGGCAGAATGAATGGCAGTACGAGGAAACCCGCATCAACTGGCGCAGCGTGATCATCTGGGGCCTGGTGATCTACTTCCTCTTCTTCCGCAAAAAGCGTCGGCGGAGGTAATTGAAAAATAATTTTGTGGGGGGAACCTCTCTTATAGCCAGGCGTCTCTTTGAGACGCCTGGCGCGCTTTCAGCCAACGATCCTGGTGAAAGGAGCATGGGCAAGCAAAGCGCAGGCCATGCGTAGCAACTCCAAAGAGCGGTTTCCCCCACACCCCCTTCCGAGAAAGCCGATTCTGATTGCAGGATAATTTTATTGACTTATATTACAGACAATGAATCAATTCGTGATATAAAGAAATACGAGCCAATAGATGATGCTGTACAAATCCTTTATTGTCTAATTGGAAAAAGGGGTTTGGTGGAAATCGTTTTTTTAGCCACTTATAAGCGAACGTCTTTACAAAATAAAAAACTGAACAAGCCTTAAATGGCTTTCTTGGAAAGGGGTCTGGGGGAAACCATTCTTTGACCTCCAAAGAATGGTTTCCCCCAGCGTCTTTTCCTCGTTAGAAAGGTTCTTATGACGCGACTTTGTATGATTTCGTTGGACGCTGTGGCGCAGCCCGACGCGGACAGGCTGCTTGCCCTGCCGGCGCTTTCCGCTTTCGCGGAAGAAGGGGCGTTCTGCGACAACGTGAAAACGGTATACCCCACTCTGACCTATCCCATCCATACCTCCCTGCTCACGGGCTGCTATCCCCTTGCCCACGGCATCGGCCATAACCAGCCCTTCCAGCCCGGCACCCCGCCGGACAAAAGGATCTGGTACTGGGACGCCCGGGACATCCGGGTGAAAACCCTGCATCAGGCCGCCCGGGAAAAAGGCATGAACGTGGCCTCCGTGCTGTGGCCTGTCAGCGGGAAAAACAAGGCCGTGCGGCGGAATTTTCCCGAGGTGCTGCCCCTGCCCGGAGAAAACGCGGCGCTGAAAATGCTCCGCTACGGCTCCCCGGCCTGGATTCTGTGGACGGAAGCGCGATACGGCAAAGCCAGAAAGAGCATCCGCCAGCCCGACCTGGACGATTACGCCGCCCTGCTGTGCGAAAAGCTGTACACTTCTTTCCGTCCCCCGGATGTGCTCACCGTGCATCTGGTGGACTGCGACGCCATGCGCCACGCCCACGGCACGGACAGCCCGGAAGCCCACGCCGCCATGGAACGGCTGGACAGGCGGGTGGGCCGCATCGTGGCGGCGGTCAAAAAAGCGGGGCTGTATGACGAAACCCTGTTCTGCCTGGTCAGCGACCATGGGCAGCAGGACGCGCCCCGGGGCATTCTGCTGGATAAATACCTGCGGGAAGAATGCGGTGCCCGGGCCCAAACCCTGGGCATGGGGGCGTATATCTGGGCCGACGATTTGCCCGCCGCCTGCCGGGCGCTGCGGAATAACCAACAGGAATGGGGCATTGCCCATATCTATGATGAAGAAGAAATCCGCGCCCTGGGCGGGCCCGGGGACGTGCGCCTGGCCGTGGACGCGGAAAGCGGCGTCTGCTTTATCGACCGGCCTGAGGAAACAAAGGGCGAGCACGGCTTTTCCCTGAATTGCCCCCAGGCCCGGACGCTGCTGTGGCTCTGGGGCCCCGGCATCCGGAAGGGCGTCCGGCTGGCTGATGCCCGGCTGATCGACATTGCCCCCACCCTGGCCAAGGCCCTGGGCCTGTCCCTGCCTCAGGCGGAAGGGCAGGCACTGGAAGAGGTTTTCGCCTGATGAAGAATCTGTTTGGCCCTGGGCTTTTGCGGAAACACTTTAAGGGAATAGGCAATAGGCAATAGGAGAACGAGAGTTCAGAGTGAAGAGTTCAGAGTTCAGATATTTTAGTCATTTCAAGTCTGGATGCGATTCTTTTGTCCGTCTATATTCTCTGCACTCTATCCTCTATTGCCTATTGCCTAATGCCTATTGCCTATTCACTTCAAGTATTCTTTTAACGTCTTCGCCCTTTTCGAAGAAAAAAATTACTAATTGGGAAATTTTCTTCACAATTTCTTCATAAATGCTTGACATTTTTTTAAGAATGGAGTATAGTTGTAGCTGTACTTCCAGTATTTGAAATTGTTACTTCCTGATAAAGGAGCGAGTTACCATGAAGAAAGTTTTCGCGCTTGGTTTGCTGGCCTTGCTGCTGTTCTGCGCAGCGTCCGCCTCCGCCGCCATCTATGTGCCCAAACACATTTCCGAGTTTTACGGGCTGCCCAATACTCCTCCCCTTTCCAGCTTTGCCCGGATGAAGACCAAACAGGTGGAGTATGAAGTTACCATCTATTTGAGCCAGGCTGTGGAGAGCTTGTCCGCCAACTGGCTGGAGTACAATAACGAGCACTTTGAGGATCTGGAGATCACGGAAGAAGGCGATCTTTTTATCGCCTATTTGAACACCTTCGGCCACAAGTACCAGGTGGGCGCCCACTGGACGAATGTGTACGCCACGGCGACGCCCCCGGCTCAGCCAATTGAGCATGAGATGAGTCTATATAAACCCACTCCTAAACCTAATGTTACTCCCAAACCTAATGTTACTCCCAAACCTAATCCTACTACTACAACGGAGCATCTAGCCGGGTATCTTGAAGGTTCTTCGACAGTTATCAATTTTACCAATCCCAGCCAAGTTGAAGCTGATATTCAGGCCGCCAGAAAGAAAGCAGAAGACAGAGCGGATGACTTCGACGTTTACTCTTTGACTTCCAATAAAAATATCCCTGACAATTATTACTGCGTAAAAGTAGAAGAGCCCTATTACGCCGTGGTGCGCGTCCTGGATAACGATCAGTTCTGCATCGTGTCCCGCTACCGCTATACTGCCAACGCTGATGCGATCCAGGTTCCCGCTGGCTGCAAGCTCTATAAGGTAAACGGTTATGTCACCGCCTGGCATCCCACCTACGCCGCATCGGACGGCACCTCCAACGGCCGCTATGTGGAAGCCTATTACA